>OGYD01000117.1_pt1 | contig 63136 bp, 73 predicted proteins | sample 1576441 | NCBI WGS metagenome assembly OGYD01 (sample SAMEA3541537, study PRJEB24748) | human gut metagenome | biome: human gut; feature: human-associated habitat; material: faeces | place: China | collected 2012 | reverse complement strand
AACGCTTTCCGGTACGCCGGCAAGCTTTGTATCCTCGTACACGCGGACGCGGAGGTGGAGACCCAGTTTGTCGCAGATGGCGCGGCATTTCTTGATTTCTTCGCTGTCTTCGACGTGGTCGACGACGGTAAGGACGACGTTGGGGACGTACTGTTTACAGTCGACGGCGAATTTGAGCATGGCGTCATAAGACTGGATGCCGAATTTGCTGCGCGTCAGTTCCAGGTAGCGTTCCTTATTGGACGCATTCATGCTGATGGAAATGGTATCGAGGATACCGCCGCCAAAATCGGGGGCCGTATCGCGGCCATAGGCCAGGTCGGACAGGCCGTTGGTATTGACGCGGGTCTTCACGCCGGGATGCGTTTCCTTGACGTACTTCAAGAGGGCCGTCAAATCGGCCAGCCGTTCCGTCGGTTCGCCGAAGCCGCAGAAGACGACTTCGTTGATGTGGTCCCAGGGAGCGCCATCGAGAGCCTTCTTCACTTCATCGACGGTCGGTTCCCGCTTCAGCCACAGCGTTTCATTTTCGGCCATCTTCTTCATGGAGCGCAGACAGAAAGTACACGAACAGGTACAGCGGTTGGTCAGATTGACGTACATGCTCCACTGCCCTTCAGGCTTCATCTTCAAGCCATCTGCGAGATCTACATATTGTCCTTGTCCTACTACAGTGTAAACGATCATAATACCCTATCCTCTTTTTTGTTATTTAGAGCTGCCTGAATGGCAGACATCATCTCAGTGTGGTCAGATATTCTTCAAAGGCCAATCCGGCGTTGTGCGGCAGGTCCAGTTCTTCCGTATAGGCCATGACGCGGCAGATGAAGTCCGACGCCTTCTGTACGGCCTGTTCCAGGCTTTCGCCGCGGACGACGGACGCCGATACGATGGCCGTAAAGACATCGCCTGTACCGCTGCGGTCGCCGCCGACCTTTTTGGCCCGGACCCAGCTCATCTTCCCCTGGTCATAGATGAAATTGCCGATGTACGGCCCATTGTGGATGCCCGTCAGGATGACGCCCTGCGGCCCCTTGTCGGCCAAGGCCTTGGCCATGGCGGCGAAATCGTCCTCGCTCAAGTCGCGGTCCGACCGGTACGGCAGGTTCAAAAGCTCACAGGCTTCGGTCACATTGGGCGTCACTACGTCGGCATAGGCCAGGAGGCGCCGCATTTCATCGCACATCTCCTGGGTATACGACGGATACAGCTGGCCATTGTCGCCCATGACGGGGTCGACGATAGCCAATGTATGGGGTCCCTTGAAATCGCGGAGGAAATCGAGGACGATGTCGATCTGCCGGGCCGAGCCGAGGAAGCCCGTACTGATGCCGTCAAAGGTCAGGCCGTTCTTCTTCCAGCTCTCGATATACGGCGTCATGTGATCCGTATAGTCGTCGAGATAATAGTCGTGGAAGCCCGTATGGACCGACAAGATAGCTGTCGGCAAAATGCAGCCCTGGACTTTCAGGGCCGACACGATGGGCAGGGCCACGGCGATGCTGCAGCGGCCATAGCCGGTCACATCATTGACCAGAGCCAGTTTCTTCTGATGCATATACAATCATTCCTTATCTTTTCAGGCTATAACCATAACCATGGAATTTAGCCTTGACCAGACAAGCGGCCAGTGCATAAGCGGCAATCATATTGACGACGCCTTCGCCGATGAGTCCCGGCACCATGGGGATGCCGACGGCCCAGCTGCCGTAGAGGAGACTGCCCGATACGGTATAAGACAGGACCATCCAGGCAGCGGATAAGAAGAAACCGATGAAGACGCGCGGCGACGTCAGCGTCCATTCCCGTTTGTCCGGGCGTACCGTATAAAAGACGGCTTCGACCATGACGTACTTGATGATCAGCGTCGGGATGATCCAAATCGGGAAACCGCCAATGAAATCGGACAGGGCCGACCCGATAGAGGCAGCCAGGGCCGCCTGCCGGCGCGTACTGAACAGGACCGACGCAAAAATAATCGCGTCTCCCAAATGAGCATAGCCCAGTGGAATGGGAATCTTCGGCACAAAAGTGAGGACGAAGACCAACGCCGTCAAAACGGCCGCATAACAAAGGCTCCCAGCCGAAGTGGCCGATTGTTTGTGTTCCATAGAATATGATGACATGTGAAATCCCCCTAACGGTTATAGAGTTTCACACATTGGCCAATGTATGGTTATGATTAATCTGTACTCTATTTTAGGGTATATCCACCCCATTGTAAATGGGACAGATTGAACTTTTTCTGTCTAACAGAAAAAGTTCAATCCGTAGGGTCTCCCACGTGGGGAGCCCGTCGGGTATTTGGCGGCACTCTCCTCAAACGGGAAAAGCGTTCATATTCTGGATTGGGCTTGCCACGTGCAAGCCCCTATAAAATCAAAACGGGACCGTGCATGACGACATATGTCTTCGTGCACGGTCCCGTTGGTTATACGAACCGCTCAATCACACCAGCTTGCGGGATTCCCACAACGTGCCACATGCGGGCTCGCCACGCGCGAGCCCCTATATATCCAAATAGGTCCAGCCCTGGTCCTGGTGGATTTTCTTTTCTTTCATGAGGTGGCCCAAGGCGCGCTTGAAGGCGGCTTTGCTCAGGCCGAATTTGGCTTTGATGACGGCCGGTGCCGTCTTGTCGCCATAGGGCATCTTGCCCTTGCGCTGCTTGAGGAAGTCCAGGATACGTTCGGCATCGGGATTGATGGCATTTTCCTTGGTCTGGCGCAGGGAGATGTTGATGCGGCCGTCTTCGCGCAGGTAGGTGATGCGGCCTTTGATCATCTGGCCGATGAGGATGGGCCCGTTGAATTCGCTGCGGTGCAGGAAGGCGATCCAGCGTTCTCGGGTCATGAGATACGCCCCCTGGTCGGTCATGTTGTAGACCGCCCCTTCGACCCAGTCGCCGACTTTGGCGTCCGTCGCCGCCCGCGAAGCCCGGCGCATTTCATCTTCCACTTCCATAGAGACGGCCAGACGGTGGGACTTGTCTTCATAGAGCTTGACCCAGACGTATTCCCCTTCCTTGGGGCGGCCTTTCATTTCGGCAAAGGGCATGAAGATGCCCCGTTCCGTGCCGACGTCGACGAAGGCACCGAAGCGCGTCGTATTGATGACCGGCGCATAGCCGATCTGGCCGACTTTGATCTTCGGCAGGCGCATAGAGGCCGTCAGGCGGCCTGACGGGTCGTGGTACAAGAAGACCGTCACTTTGTCGCCGACTTTGACGTCGCCTGTCTGCTGGTTCTTATGGAGTAAAATATCGTCGTTCGTATTGCCCGTACCGCCGTTCAAAAAGACGCCCATATCGCTCTGGCGCAGGACTTCCAGCGTAACAATACTATTTTCCTGAAGTGTCGTCATCTTATTCACCTTCGTAGGCAATGCGCGGTGCGTCGCACCATAAGTTTTCCAGATCGTAATACTGACGATCCTGTTCGACGAAGACGTGGGCAATGACTTCACCGGCATCGATGAGGATCCACTTGCCTTCGCGGTAGCCTTCGACGTGACGGACATCATAGCCGTTCTTTTCCATCTGTTCTTCGATATTGTCGGCAATACTCTGGGACTGCCGGTTGTTGCGGGCACTGCAGATGACGAAGTAGTCCGCCATGAGGGACGAATCGCTCATATCGAGGGTGACGATGTCCCAGGCTTTCTTGTCGTCAGCGGCCTTGCAGGCAATTTCATAGCTCTTCAGTTCTTTCGGTTGTTCAGCTTTCGCTGCTTTCATGGTAATTGGCATGTATATAGTAACTCCTTTATGACGTAATTATTGTTTCGTATCATCCGGTTCCGGCGCCGTCGAGATGGCGTTGTTCGTGCGGCCAATGACTTTCTGGACTTCGACCGGATCGTAGGTCCAGTAGTATTTCGTATCGCCGTTCTTGCCGCTCATGGCCATTTCGCCGGGCAGGATATAGAAATCGATGTTGTCAGCCGTCACACCGCGGAAATCGAAGGCCAGCTGGGCCATGTCCTTGGCGGAAATGTTGGAATCGACGTTGTGCCAGGCCCGGTACATGAAGAAGGCATTGGTCACGCCGAAGCAGTCCTGCCGGTCTTCATAGAAGTTCTTGATGAACCGTTCCTGCCGCTGCGTCCGCGACAGATAGCCGTCCGCGTCGATATAGCGCATATAGCCGGCGGCTTCCTTCCCGGTCAGGGTCTGATAGCCCTGGAAGAGGTTGATGTCGGTCTTCCCCGTCGCTTCGTCGCCGTGGTACATGTTCTTTTCGACGTAAATCGGCACACCGCCGCTGAGGTCGACCATCTTCGAGAAGGAATCGGCCGTAAAGGTCGCATAATACGGGATGGGGATGTGGAAAATGTCTTCGACGACGGCCCGGACCAGGCTCATGCCGCCTTCACTGTAGACATCCTGCAATTCCTGGATGCCCTTTTCCTTGCGCCCTTCGATTTTCGTATCGTCAGGCAGCATGATGATGTCGATGTGCTTCTTGGCCTTGTTGATAGCCGCGACGCCGACGAAATTCGCCTGCTGCGGGTCCCCGCCATCGGTGCCGAGGAGCAGGACGTAGAGCGGCTTGTCCGGGCTGGTCTGGGCAAAGACGGAGCTGTCGCTCTGGGTCTGGCTCGTGTCCGGCACATCCTGCTGGATCGGCGCCTCTTTGATGGACTGGTAATGCAGGTACAGGGACCGGCCTGCCAGGACGATGGCGATGGCGGCGACGACGGCCAGGATGCGGTATAATATCTTTCTTCGTTTCTCCTGTGTCATCCTCAGGCCTTCCCATCTGCGGCACGGACGACGTCGATCTGGGCATTGCGGTTGACGACGGTGCCGACGAAAATAGGTTTGCCCTGGTCGAGGAGATGGCGGATCGTCGAATCATAGCCCAAGAGGACGGCTTCATCGAGGTCGCGCCTGGCTGCCTGGCGCAGGTCGTCGACACCGTCGAAGTCGCGGTTCACTTCGATGTAATCGGCGAGGAAAATGATTTTTTCCAGGGTGCTCATCTGTTCCGCCCCGGTCGTGTGGTGGGCGACGGCCCCCAAGAGGGCCGGGTCGGTAATGCCATAGCGCTCCTTGGCGATGGTCACGGCCGCATAGCCGTGGAGCAGGCCGCCGTTAGCCAGGATAGGTGCCGGCAGGACGGGAAAGGATTTTTCCGCCAGTGCCTGCATCTCCGGCAGGGGCAGCTGTTTGGCAGCATCGTGCAAAAGGCCGGCTACTTCAGCCGTATCGGCATCGCAGCCGTAGCGGTCTGCCAATTCGCGGGCCGCTGCTGCTACACCCAGTACATGGGTATAGCGATGAGAAGACAGAGATTTCTTTAAATCCTCTTTGATTCTATCTTTGAATTCTTCGTTGTACATTGATATACTCCATTTTTTCTGATGTATTCGGCCACAGCCGGCGGTATCATATAGCGCACAGATAGCCCTAAACGGATGCGGCGGCGCAGTTCTGTCGATGAGATTTCCATGGTCGGTACGGGCAGCTTGAGGATATGCTTCCCCAGCTCTCCGAAAGAGGCGATGATGGAATCGATCTGTTCTGAGCCATCGGGCCGGGTCGCTCCGACGAGCTGGCACAGCTTCAGGATTTCTTCCGGTTCCTTCCAGTTGTACAGGTCGTGGATCGTGTCTGTACCGGATATAAAATACAAGATATACGACGGTCCGTAGAGCTTCTTCAGGAAGCGCAGCGTATCGACCGTATAGGAGTTGCCCTTGCGGCGCATCTCCATATCACTGACTGTAAAATGCGGGTTGTCAGCCGTAGCCAGGCGCGTCATGGCCAGGCGCTGCTCGGCCGTCGCGCCGTTGACGTTCTTGTTGGGCGTGATGTATGACGGCACGAAGAGGACCTTGTCCAGGTGAAAGGTCTGGCGCGCTTCTTCAGCGATCATGAGATGGCCTAAATGGATGGGATTGAAGGTCCCTCCCATGATGCCGAGCCTAGTGATTTCCATGGTACCAATAGATTCCTCCCCAGGCGATAGCTACTGCTAACGCGTAAAGCAATAAAAATCTGGCATAATGCCGGTATTCAAACTGTGTCTTCGGCGACGCAGCGTACTGGCGCAGGGTCCGTCCATACCCGCGCAGCTTCCGCAGCCTCAACGGACCTGACCGTCGCCGTCGACGAGGTATTTATAGGACACGAGAGCTTCCAGCCCCATGGGTCCGCGGACATGCAGCTTCTGCGTGCTGATGCCGATTTCGGCGCCAAAGCCGAATTCAAAGCCATCGGTGAAGCGCGTCGACGCGTTGACGTAGACAGCGGCCGAATCGACGGCGGCCTGGAAGGCAGCCGCAGTGGCCTTGTTTTCCGTGATGATGGCTTCCGAATGGTGAGTGCTGAAACGGCGGATATGGTCCAGTGCTTCCTGGAGGGAGCCGACGACCTTGACCGACATGATGAGGGCGTTGTATTCCGTCGCCCAGTCGTCGTCACTGGCAGCCTTCATGGCGCTGGACTGGCAGGCTTCGTCGTCACCGCGCAGCTCGACGCCGTCGGCTTTCATGACCGGCGCCAGTTTCTTGAGAAAGGCCTGGGCCACATCGCGGTGGACCAGGAGCGTTTCCATGGCGTTGCACGTCGACGGCCGCGAGACCTTGGCATTTTCGACGATCTTGACGGCCATGTCCAAATCGGCATCCTTGTCGACGTAGACGTGGCAGACGCCGCTCCCCGTTTCGATGCAGGGCACTGTCGCCGTGTCGACGACCATGCGGATCAGGCCGGCCCCGCCGCGGGGAATGGCCAGGTCGATATAGCGGCGCAAGGTCAAGAGTTCTTTGACCAGGGCCCGGTCGGTATCCTCGATGAGGTTCACAGCATCGGCCGGAAGGCCGGCTGCGGCCAGGCTTTCGCGGATGACTTTGGCCAGGGCCGTATTGGAAGCGATGGCTTCACTGCCGCCGCGGAGAACGCAGGCATTACCGGCTTTGACGCAGAGGACGGCGGCGTCGACCGTGACGTTGGGCCGCGATTCATAAATGATGGCGATGACGCCTAAGGGCACGCTGACCTTGCGGATGTGCAGGCCGTTGGGGCGGTCCCATTCGTCGAGGACGACGCCGGCCGGGTCTGGCAGGGCGATGACCTGGCGGACGCCTTCGGCCATGGCGGCGATGCGCTCTTTGGTCAGCGTCAGGCGGTCGACCATGGCCGACGCCATGCCCTTGGCTTTAGCCCGCTGCAAGTCGACGGCATTGGCTGCCAGGATATCGGTTTCATGGGCGACGAGGCCGTCGGCGATGGCGGCCAGAGCCTGATTCTTTTCCGCCGTAGAGGCAGCGGCCAGGACGTACGAGGCTTCCTTGGCGTCACGGCCTTTGCGGAATACTTCGGATATCATAGAAAATACCCCCTTTTAATACATGGCGACGAGATTATCGCGATGAATGACTTCCTCATAAATGCCATTGTGGCCCAGGACCTTGGGAATATCCGCAGACTGCAGGCCCTTGATGGCATTGATGTTGACGCTGCTGTAGTTGCTGATGCCCTTGGCAATGGTCAGGCCGTCGTAGACGACGCTGACGATGTCCCCTTCATCGAAGATGCCTTCGACGGCGGTAATGCCGACGGGCAGGAGGCTCGAACCGTGGTCGATGATGGCATTGCGGCAGCCCTGGTCGACGACGAGCCGGCCCTGGGCCTTGCTGCCCGATACGAGCCAGCGCTTCTTCGAGTGCAGCGGCGTTTCTTTAGCTTTGAACAGCGTCCCCACTTCTTCGCCGGCGCAGATACGGCTGATGATGCCGTCTTCACTGCCCGAGGCGATGACCATGTCCACATCGGCTGCCGTGGCAATGGACGCGGCCTGTATCTTAGTGTACATGCCGCCCGTGCCCATACTGGACCCGGCGTCGCCGGCGATTTCATAGATGTGCTTGTCGATGTTGTCGACGACAGGGATGATTTTGGCATCATCATGGGTCCGCGGATTATCCGTGTAGAGGCCGTCGATGTCGGACAAGAGGATGAGCAGGTCGGCGTCGACGAGGCCGCTGACCATAGCCGACAGCGTGTCGTTGTCGCCGATTTTGTATTCATCGACGGCGACGACGTCGTTTTCATTGATGATGGGAATGACGCCCATGTCGAGCATCGTCAGCAAAGCGTTGCGAGAGTTCATGAACTTGCTCCGGTCCTGGGAATCCATGCGGGTCAGCAGGACCTGGCCGACGACCTGGCCGTATTCGCGGAAGAGCCGTTCATACGTATGCATGAGGACGCCCTGGCCGACGGCGGCGAGAGCCTGCTTTTCCCGTATCGACCGGGGCCGGTGGTCCATGTGGAGCGGCGCCATACCGGCATTGGTCGCGCCGGAGCTGACGAGGATCATCTGCTTACCCTGGTTCTGGAGATCCGCCAGTTCCCGGACCAGGTGTTCCATACGCCGATAGTTCAATTTTCCCGTAGCATGGGAAATGGTGCTGGACCCGACCTTGACGACGATGCGTTTCTTCTGGCCGAAGTCCCTGCTTGTACTGTTCACAAAGCCTCACGTCCTAGTCTTTAATAAATTCGTAATGAGATTTCTTGTCTTTCTTCTTGAATAAGACGCCGTAGTGGCCGATGACCTGGATGAGTTCGGCGCCGAGCATATCGGCCAAATCTTCCATGGTTTCCTTCGTCGGCAGATTGGCGTTGTTGAGGACGTGGGCCTTGATCAGTTCCCGCGCCGTAATAGCAGCACGGGCGCTGTCGATGACGGCATCGCTGAGGCCGTCCTTGCCAATCTGGACGACAGACGGCATGAGGCTGGCCATGCCCTTGAGTTGCTTCTTATCTTTATTGTTCATATGGATCTCCTTGTGCTCATTATTATATAAAATATGTTGGACTCAGGCGGGCTCGCCACGTGCGAGCCCCTACGATGGCTCCCCTATCAGGGGAGCCAATGGCGGCCTGCGTTATTTGTGGTATTCAAATTCCATGGAATAAATGCGGACGGTGTTGCCGTCCTGGATGCCGTGTTCCTGGAGGAGCTTGTCCAGTTCCATGTAGCGCCAGATGCGCTGGAAGCGGCGCAGGGACTGGTCGTCGTCGAAGTTGGTCATAGCGACGAGGTTTTCGATGCGGGCGCCGGTGATGACGAAGGCGCCGTCGTCGTCGCGCTTGACTTCAAAGTCCGGCTTATTCTGGGCTTTATAGACGACTTCTTCCGTCATTTCGTCCGGTTCTTCGACGTACTCTTCGAGCATCGTCCAGACCCGTTCCAGGAGCTTGTCCATGCCTTCGCCGGTCATGGCGCAGATGGGATAGACTTCGACGCCGTGAGCGGTCATGTAGTCCATGAGCCGTTCCAGGTTGTCCGAATCGCCGAGGAGGTCGATTTTGTTGGCCGCTACGACCTGGCGTTTGCGCGCCAGTTTTTCGCTGTATTTCGCCAGTTCGGCATTGATCTTTTCATAGTCTTCGATGGGGTCGCGCCCTTCGATGCCCGACACGTCGACGACGTGGATGAGGATCTTCGTCCGTTCGATGTGGCGCAGGAAATCGTGGCCCAGGCCGACGCCTTCACTGGCGCCGTCGATGAGGCCGGGGATATCGGCCATGACGAAACTGCGGTGGTCCGGCAGGTTGACGACACCCAAAATCGGGTTGAGCGTCGTGAAGTGGTAAGCTGCGACTTCCGGCTGAGCTGCCGAAACCTTGCGCAGGATACTCGACTTGCCGACGCTGGGGTAACCCAGGAGGCCGACGTCAGCCAGGACCTTCAGTTCCAGGCGCAGCCACCGTTCTTCCCCCGGTTCGCCCCGTTCGGCAAAGGTCGGCGTCCGGTTGGCGCTGGTGCGGAAATGCCAGTTGCCGCGGCCGCCGCGGCCGCCTTTGGCGACGATGGCCCGCTGGCCGTCGCGGGATAAGTCGGCCATGACCTGGCCCGTTTCTTCATCTTTGACGATGGTCCCCAAGGGAACAGTGATCAATAAATCTTCGGCATTGCGGCCGTACTTGTTGCTGCCTTCACCTTTTCCGCCGGGCTTGGCCTTGAACAGGCGGCGGAACCGGAAGTCGACCAGGGTATTGACGTTGCGGTCGGCGACGAGGACGACGTTGCCGCCCTGGCCGCCGTCACCGCCGTTCGGCCCGCCCTTGGGGACGAACTTTTCGTGACGGAAACTGCTCATGCCGTCGCCGCCCTTGCCGGACTGTACAAAAATTCTTGCTCTGTCTATAAACATATTTCACCTCATAGGAATACATGCGGATACAGAAAGAGACACAGCATACATATACCATGTCTCCTGTCTATCTGTCCAAAAATATCTAATTGACGTTACTATCAAATTTTAAAGCATATTCGCTCATCTGTAAAGTCATTTTTCCTGAATAATTTCCAAAGCCTTCTCGAACTGGCTGTCTTCCGGGTCGGACGGCGTCAAGGGAACGACGACATCCGGTTCGATACCGACGCCGTCGATTTCGCGGCCATTCGTCGTCCGATACTTGGCGACGGTCACTTTGACGGCTGATGCCGAGTCGACGGGGAAGACGCCCTGGACGGTCCCCTTGCCGTAGGTCTTGACGCCGACGATGGGTCCGAGTTTCATGTCCTGGACGGCACCGGCGACGATTTCCGAAGCGCTGGCCGAATTTTCATTGACCAAGACGACGATGGGAATCGGGTCATCCGTCCCCTGGGCCGTGTACTGGTCCACTTTGCCATCCTGTTCCGTATAAGACACGATGGTACTGTTGGGCGGAACGAAATTGCTGGCCACGCCGACAGCCTGTTCGACGATGCCGCCCGGGTTGTCACGCAGGTCGAGGATGAGCTTGTTCATGCCCTGCTCGCGGAGCTTGGTGAATTCCTTGGTGAAATCGTCAGCCGTGCCATCACTGAAGACGGCCACGCGGATATAGCCGACGTCCGTGCCGTCGACCATCTTGCCGGCGACTGTCGGCACGTGGATCTGGCGGCGCTGGACGGTAAAGGATTGTTCTTCGCCATCGCGGCGGACGACGAGGTCGACGCTGGTGTCGACAGGTCCGCGGATGTTCTTGGACACATCTTCCAGCTGATAGCCCTCGACGGACGTGCCATCAATGGACACCAGGATATCACCGCGCTGGAGACCCGCTTCCTCAGCCGGACTGCCTTCCATGACACCGGCGATGAGGATGCCTTCATCGGTAGAGGCGATGTAGACGCCGATGCCGGCGTAAGTGCCGCTCATCTGGGCGGAAAAGTCTTTATACAAATCGCCGCCGAGATAGGTCGAATGTTTATCGCCCAAAGTACTGACCATGCCCTTCAAGGCACCGTCAAAGATGGCGTTTTTATCGACATTTTCGGCATAATGGCTTTCGATGATTTCCAAGGTCCGGAAAAACTCGAACATCGACGAAGGCCGGCCCGTATAATACCAAAAGAGGCCAACCATGGCGACAATCATGATGATCATACCGCTGCAGACATATCCCAGCGGCCGGCGGACGCTCTCCCACGTCTGCCGTAAACTATGTTTCCCCATCAGGGTGCCTCCTTGTGTGTAAAAAAAGTTCATCGTAGTCCGTTCATCGTTGATCGTAAAAGATAAAAAATTACCCGTCACGATGAACGACGAACGACGAACGAAAAACGATTAGGTACTCGTGCCTATCAGCAGAAGCCGTGACGCGCCGACTTCCCCCTACAAATACCCCTGGGGGTCGACGGGGTCGCCATTGGCGCGGACTTCAAAGTGGACGTGCGGGCCCGTGGAGTTGCCTGTCGAGCCGGCATAGGCGATGACCTGGCCCTGAGAGACGGCCTGGCCCAGCGAGACGGCGAGTTCTTGATTGTGGCCGTACAACGTCGACAGGCCGTTGCCGTGGTCGATGACGACGGCATAGCCATAGCCGCTGATCCAGCCGGCTTCGACGACGGTACCGCCATCGGCTGCCTGGACAGGCGTGCCATAATCGACGCCGATATCGATGCCGCTGTGGTAGATGGTCGTCCCAAAGATGGGATGAGTCCGGTAACCGTAAGGCGACGTGATGACGCCGTTGACGGGCCAGATCATGGCTCCCGTCCCGCCGCTGCTGACGGGCTGGGAATTGCCGCCATCGCTGCTGTCCGGGGCAGGCGGCGCGGCCTGGGCCGCCGCTTCTTCGGCAGCCCGCTGGCGCAGCTTGTCGCCCAGGGACTGGGAAGCCTGCTGATATTCGGCATAGGCCTTCTCAGCCGTAGCCTTATCGTTCTGGGCCTGGTAAAGGACGGCCTGCTGTTCGTCTTTATGGGCGGCGATTTCGTCGCGCTTGGCCTTCGCTTCATCGCGCAGCTGTGCCTGACGGTCGCGCTGTACTTCTAATTCTTTTTGAGCCGCTTCGATAGCTGCCCGTTCCTGACGGATGTCAGAAATGAGGGAGATATCGGCATCGACGACGCGGCGCAGGAGTTCCAGGCGGTTGGAAAAGTCGCTGAAATCCTTGGCGCCGAGGACGACGTCGAGATAACTCAGCTGGCCGTGCATATAGATATCGCGGATGCGCTTGGTAAAGACTTTCTCCCGCTTCTGCAGGCGCGCCCGGTTCTCGTCGAGCTCGGCCTGGGTCGCGGCTATTTTTTCTTCCGTCGCCGCCAAATCGGCCGTCACCGTCTGGTATTCGCCCTGAGCGGCTTCCAGGCTCTTCTGGATTTCATAGAGCTTATCGCTGACGTTGTCGATGACCATTTGGGCCTGGGCCTTCTTCTCACTCTGCTCGGCCATGCGGGTCTGGACGTCGTCCAGCTGGCCCTGCAGGTCATCGTCGGCAAAGGTCAGGAGACACGGCGATAACAGGGCTGCCATCACGGCGAGGATGATATATTTTCTTACCATATTACACCTTCATATATCGTTTCAGCGAAATCGTACTGCCCAGGGCGCCGATGATCATACTGATGACCAAGAGAATGGCTGCCGTGCGGTACATAAAGGGATAGACGCTGACCATGGGCAGGAAGGCCAGGGACTGGTGGACCGCCGTGACGACGAAGCCGTAGAACTGGCACAAGGCCAGGTCGGCCAGGACGCCGCCGATGAAGCCCAGGAGCAGCCCTTCCAGGAGGAACGGCCAGCGGATGAACCAGTTCGTCGCGCCGACGTATTTCATGATGGCGATTTCCTTGCGCCTGGCGAAGACGGTCAGGCGGATAGTGTTGGAAATGATGAACAGCATAGCCAGGGTCAGGAAGATGATCAGGGCAATGCCGCCCCAGCGGATGATGCGTGTGATCTGGAAGAGCTGTTCGATGATTTCCTGGCCGTAATGGGTCCCTTCGACTTCGGGATAGTCAGCGACGATGTCGGCTGTCCGGCGCACGGCTTCCGGTTCGGTAAAGGTCACTTCATAAGAACTGGGCAGGGGATTCTTGCCGTCCAGGGCGTCGAGGATGCCCGGCTGGTCCTTCATGCGGTCCTTGAGGATGTCCATGGCCTGGTCCTTGTCGGTAAAGGATACGGACTTCACATCGGGCAGGGCGCTCAGGCGGCGGCCGACGCTGTCGATGTCCTTCTGGGTCACGTCGTCTTTGAGATAGACCGTGATTTCGACCTGGCTTTCCAGGTTCTCAGCGAAATAATCGAGGTTGGCCACGAGGGTCAGGAAAATGCCCAGGATGAACAGGGACAAGGCGACGGTAGCAATGGACGCGATGGACATGAAGCGGTTGCGCCAGAACGACTGAATGGCTTCGGCCATGTAGTAGCGCATGGTCCTAATTTTCATCGTCATAGCCCCCCTTCTGTTCATCGCGGACGACTTTGCCGCCGTCGATTTCGATGACCCGCTTGTTCATCATGTCGACGAGGGTCTTATCATGAGTCACCATGAGGACTGTCGTCCCCATGTGGTTGATTTTCTTGAAGACTTCCATAATGTCCCGCGACGTTTCCGGGTCCAGGTTCCCCGTCGGTTCATCGGCAATGAGCAGCAGCGGCCGGTTGACGATGGCCCTGGCGATGGCTACGCGCTGCTGTTCGCCGCCGCTGAGGTTCTTAGGCAGGGCATCGGCCTTGCCGACCAGGCCGACCAGGTCGAGGACATCGCGGACACGGCGGCGGATAAGGCGCCGCGGCGCTTCGATGACTTCCATGGCAAAGGCCACGTTTTCCTGAGCCGTCTTATTGGGCAGGAGGCGGAAATCCTGGAAGACGATGCCCATTTTGCGGCGCAGATAGGGCACGCGGTTCTTGGCCAGCTTATTGACTTCAATGCCGTTGACGAAGACCGAACCCCGCGATGGCAGTTCTTCATAGGACAAGAGCTTGATGAGCGTCGACTTGCCGGCACCGCTGGCGCCGACGACGAAGACGAACTCGCCCTTGCCGATATGGAGCGATACGTGGTCCAGGGCAATGGAGCCATTGTCATAGACCTTGGATACGTTCTTTAATTCAATCATAAGGACCTCCGATGCTGTTGCAGGCGCTTGCGGACGCCCTTGCGGCCTTCCAGGATGCGCAGGGCCAGATAGGCATTGCGCAGGGACTGGCGCCGCAGGTGATTGAGGCGGGCCTTGATTTCCGGCGCCAAATGGCCGAGAGCCAATTTCTGGCTCACGTCGGCGACGATATCCGCAGCCTGGACGTCTTCTGTCGTGCCGCAGACCCTATCGCCGATGAGGTCGATGAAACTGTCGATTTTCGGGTCATACGACACGGCCGTCGCCGGCACCTGCATGATAGCCGAAAAGATGAGGGCATGCAGGCGGTTGGCAATGACCGCATCCATACAGCCCATGAGGGACATGAATTCCACCGTCGTATAGTGGCCGTCGAGGACGACGGCTTTCGTCTTCATGCGGCTGGCAATGTCGCGGCCGGCTTCGACGTCGGCCGGGTACTGCATGGGGATGAAGATGACGTGGACGTCCTGTGTTTCCTGCAGCTCGTCAACAGCAGCGGCAATGGCGTCCTTATAGGCTTCATGGTCCTGCCAGTTGCGGACGGCAATGCCCAGGCGCCGGCGGATGCCGGTGATGCCGTGTTTCTTGAGAATATAGAGGCCGATGTTCTTATCGACGGGATGCATGGACAAGACGGCGTCAGCCGTGACATGGATAGGCGGCCGGGTCACGCCCATGGCGGCCAGTTCGGCTTTGGAATCGGCATCGCGGACGCCGATGACGGCGACGCGCTGCAAGACATCGCGCACAGCCCGGCGGGCCTTGGCACCGCGGACGGGGCCGATGCCCTGAGCGTAGAGCATGACGGGCTTCTTGAAGAACAGGGCGATTTTCATGATCCACAAGTAATAATAGAGGCTGCGGGCGCTGGTCACGTCCTGCAAAAGGCTGCCACCGCCGCTTATAAGAATATCACAGCGGCGAATGGCCGCTGCGATAGCAAAGAAGTTCAGGCGGTGTACAGCCTGTACGTTATGGTTTTCCCGGGTCATGCGGCAGTTGCCGGTGATGACCGTAATCGATACGTCGGGAATGATGTCTTTCAGGGAGCCGACAATGGCCGCCAGCATGGCTTCGTCGCCGGCATTGGCAAAACCGTAATAGCCGGAAATAACGACTCTAGTCACGATGGGCCACCTGCTTTCCCAGCCACGTCGTCACATAGCTGACGATGGCAATGGCGATGATCAGGCCGATACCGATGACCATGCCCGTCACCCAGCCGTTGATGCCGCGGATGAAGGACATGAGGAAAGGCGTGCGGATATGGGCGAAGGTTTCGACCATAGAGCCGACGCCGATGGCAGCGGCGATGACCAGGAAGAAGTGCAGCAGCTGCGGCCATTTACGGTACAGCGCAGCGACCATGAGGTAGAAGGCCGGATGGCCGATGAGGAATTCCTTTTCCCGCGGGCGGGCATAGAGGACATTTTCCAGGAAGCGGCGCATAGCGACTTCCACGCCCGGTACGGGGACGCCTGCCGTGTGGCCGCTGCGGCCGACGAAGATGACGCCAGCCAGGGCCAGGACGGCCAGGATAAGGATGGTCCCCATCTTAATGGGAATATTGAGGAAATCCTTGACGAAGACCTTTAGGTCTTCCGGCGAGGCGATGGTCTGTCCCATGAGCGGGAAGCGGCGCAGATAGCCGATAGCCACCAGGATCAGGGGCAGGATGAAGGTCAGCTTGACGCCGCGGTAGAAGTCGAATTCCATGAAGAAGCGGATATTGCCCAGCATGGCGGCGATATAGAGGCCGCCGATCATGGCCACGGCGACGGCAAAGAACAAGCCGATGGTGCCATCGCGGACGACGCGGCCATAGCCGAGTTTCTTAGTGATCTTCATCTTCTTCCAGTGGTCCAGGGCCAGGAGAATGGCCGCTGTCGGCGCAGCTGTCGCACAGCCGATAGCCCAGACCTGGAGGAACAAGGCCCCTTTGGCGACGATAGCACCGATGACGGCACAGACGATGCCCAGGCCCATGAGGATGTAGTTCTTGCGGTCCGTCAAGGGCAGGAGCAGGTTGAGGACGAAGACGAAGCCGCAGGCTGCTGCCGCTGCCGTAATGGCCAGGAGCAGGCGGTTCGGATAATAGGCCGGCATGATGGAAGCCCGGCCCAGGGTGTAGCCCCGGTCCGTCAGTTTCTGCGAAACCATCTTGACGTAAGACAAGTTGGTCTGGGTCAGGTTCATGCCGTGGAGAGGCTTCTTATAGAGCGGATAGAGATTGACCCGGGCATTGCGTTCCAGGTCGCTGATGTAAAAGCGCATAGCCGCTTCTTCAGGCGTAATCTTTTCCAGTTCTTCCTTGGCCATGGCATAGACGCGGGCCGTGCGGTAATGGACCAGGCCGGCCAGGTCATACATGCCGTCCTGCTGATTATACTGGAGCTGGTTGACCGATTCGATCATATAGAAAGGAATGTCCCTGTCGTTCAGGTTGTCCGCCGTATAGTCCAGCATGGTCTTGCGTTCGGCGTTGACCGGCGTATAGCCCAGGACTTCCTTGCCGACGAACATGATGCCCGATACATTCTTGATCTGGTCGACGCGGTCGAAGAAATGAGCGACCTGTTCCTTCGTCGGGTTGCTGTAATTCGTCGGCCGCAGGATGACGTGGAAGCCGTGGTCGCTGATAGTCTTGGCGTCAGCGCTGAGGATACCCAGGTTGACATCGCCTAAGCCCGGCATGACACCTTGAATACCGACAATACGGTACGGGCCATGGGACATGATCTTGACTTTATCGTCACCCAGGCGGGTCTTGAGGTCGGATACGACTTCGTCGAAATAGAGGTCCGTCTGGCCCTGGGGCTTGCCGATGAGGTAGTAGTCATAGGATTTGTCGGTAATGCCGAACTGAGGATAATAGAGGTCGGCACCGAGTTTCGTCACCAGCGACAGTTCGCCGCGCTGGGTCAGCTTATTGAGGGTAGTATCGTAAATGGTAAAGCTCGTAACGCCGGCATCGCGGCACATCTGAAGTGCCGTGTCGAGGTCGTAGCCGTCGTTACGTGCCATGACGACGATGGCATCATAATCCATAGCCTGTTCTACCGTCGTCGACTCATTTTCTATCGCATTGCGTTGTACGCACATGCCCAGCGCACATACGAGGCCGATAAAGACGGCCAGTATCATCGCCAGCATACTGCGTTTATTCATGTTTGTCATTCTCTTCACCTTATCTATGAGTTGCTCACCTGGCCATGGATGGTCAGGAGGCCGTCGCGCATGGTGACGCTGTCCGGCTGGATTCCCAAGGGGAATTCGGCAAAGTCGTAAATCTCAGCATTGGCCATCTGCGTCGTGCTGATCTGCATGCCCATGCCTTCTACCGTCACGGACGACGGGATGAACATGAGCTTCGACCCTTTCATGCCAAAATGACCGCGGACATCAGCCTGGGCCGACACGAGGCCGCCCAGCTTCACCCGTCCCTGAACGCGGACGGCGTCGTCTTCAAAGGAGACCTGCGGGTCCGTCAGTCCCTGGACCTTCTTGACCAGGAACTTTTCCAGTTCTTCGCTGCGGATGGATGCCGTCATTTCACCGCTCTCGGCCCGGGTGACCCGGACTTCCTGATCGGCCAGGGCCAGGAGCGGCTTGAAATGGACGCCGTAGAGATTGCAGTCGAAGTGGGCGAAGGTCAGATCGCCAGCCTGGAAATTATTGGCATGAACCGTAATGGCGTCGATGTCGCCGAGGAAGATCTTCGCCCCTGGCGACGCCTGGACGCGGACATCATCGCTGTGCAGATTGAGTGTCGCCGACAAGGCTTGACAGAGGCCGGCTTCGGCCAGCTGGGGCGCATAGGAATTGGCGCCGACCAAGAGGGCTGCGACGATGACAAAGAAAATCATCCATTTTTTCATTTACTTTAGAGCTCCTGCTTTGCTAACTTCTTTTCTTTTTCCTGCTGCAAATACCCTTCGATGAAGATGTCCAGGTCGCCGTCCATGACAGCCTGGATATTGCCCGTTTCGACATTGGTCCGGTGGTCCTTGACCAGGTTGTACGGGTGGAACACGTACGAGCGGATCTGGCTCCCCCATTCGATAGCCTGGTGGACGCCGCCGATTTCGGCTTTCAGTTTTTCCTGCTTTTCCTGTTCCAATTCAAAGAGCTTAGCCCGCAAGTACTTCAGGCACATTTCCTTATTCTGCAGCTGTGACCGTTCATTCTGGCACTGGACGACGATGCCCGTCGGCATGTGAGTCATGCGGACAGCGGAACTCGTCTTGTTGACGTGCTGGCCGCCGGCACCGGAGGCGCGGAAGTAATCGACGCGGACGTCGTCCATATTGATTTCGACATCGACGTCGTCCGGCAGTTCCGGCATGACATCGACAGCCGTAAAGGACGTGTGGCGCCGGGCTGCGGCATCGAAAGGCGAAATGCGGACCAGGCGGTGGACGCCTTTTTCCGATTTCAAATAGCCATAGGCGTATTCGCCTTCGACGCGGAAGGCAGCGCTCTTGATGCCCGCTTCATCACCGGGCTGCATATCCAGGACGGTCAGTTTGTAGCCATTGCGTTCAGCCCAGCGGGTGTACATGCGGATGAGCATCTGTGCCCAGTCCTGAGCTTCCGTACCGCCGGCACCGGCGTGGAAGGTGATGAGGGCGTTGCACTTGTCGTATTCGCCGGACAAGAGGAGCCGTACTTCCCGCTTTTCGATGTCCTTGAGCAGGTCGTGGTACTGCTTTTCAATGTCTTCGGCAAAGGAGGCGTCGCCGTCTTCCATGGCCATTTCCAAATAGTCGCTGAGGTCATCAGCTTTGCGGACGAGTTCTTCGTGGCCTTCGACTTCCGTCTTGAGCAGCGTCGCTTCCTGGGAAATCTTCTTGGCCTTGTCCGGGTCATCCCAGAAGGTCGGGTCACTCATCTGCATATCTAAATCCATGATACGTTCTTTTTTCCGAGGTAAGTTAAAGTGAATCCCCGATTTCTTGTATTCTATGTTTGAGGTCTTCCAGCGGTTTACGCATTTCATCTAACAACACAAGTATCACCTGCTTTTTCTAAATAAAAATAACTATAATAGGATGTTCACAGAATTCGCGCGGGCGCCCCACGTGGACGCCCCTACGCCATCATTGCCGTTCCCGTTCTTCGTCTTTCTTGATGTCTTCGGCGCTGACGGGTTTGCTTTCTTCGTGGACTTCGTGAGCGCCCTGGAGATGATCTTCCGCCTGCGGTACGGGCTTGCTGTACGTGACCTGGATATGATAGAGGAAGGTGACGACGGTCCGTTTGATGGATTCGATCATTTCCTCGAACATTTCATAGGCTTCGAATTTGTATTCGACGAGCGGATTCTTCTGGCCGTAAGCCCGCAGGTTGATGCCTTCCTTGAGGGCATCCATAGCGTCGAGGTGGTCCATCCACTTGCTGTCGACGACGCGGAGCATGATGGCCTTTTCCAGTTCCTTCATGGTCTGTTCGCCGATTTCCTTGAGGCGTTCTTCATAGAGGTCGACGGCGATCTGTTTCAATTTATCCTGGACTTCGACGCGGCTCAGGTTTTCCAGTTCTTCCACAGACGTAGCGTTCTTGGGCACGAAATACTGCTGCATCTGGCTCAGGAGGCCGGCGAAATCCCATTCTTCAGGATAGAGCTTTTCATTGGCGTATTTGTCCAGGCCTTCGTGGATGATATCGTCGACCATGCCCATGATAGTATCGCGCAGGGAATCGGCTGTGAGGACCTGACGGCGCTGGCTGTAGAGGACTTCACGCTGCTGGTTCATGACATCGTCATATTCCAGGACGTATTTACGGATTTCAAAGTTGTGGCTTTCGACTTTCTTCTGGGCCTTTTCAATGGACCGGGTAATCATCTTGGCCGTAATCGGTTCGTCTTCATCCATGCCCAATTTATCCATGAACTTGGAAATGTTTTCCGAGCCGAAGATACGCATGAGGTCGTCTTCCAGAGACAGGAAGAACTGCGTCGTACCCGGGTCGCCCTGACGGCCGGCACGGCCGCGCAGCTGATTGTCGATACGGCGGCTTTCGTGGCGTTCCGTACCGATGATCATCAGGCCGCCCAGTTCAGCGACGCCTGGCCCGAGTTTGATGTCCGTGCCGCGGCCAGCCATGTTGGTGGCAATGGTGACCATGCCCTTCTGGCCGGCGTTCTTGATGATTTCCGCTTCTTTTTCGTGGTATTTGGCGTTGAGCACGTTGTGGACGATATTTTCCTTATCCAGGAGCTGGCTGAGGATTTCCGACTGGTTGATGGACGTCGTGCCGACCAGGATCGGCTGGCCCGTAGCGTGGCGCTTCTTGACTTCCCGGACGACGGCGCGGTACTTGGCGTTCTTCGTCTTGTAGATGACGTCCGGCAGATCGCGGCGGATAGCCGGTTTGTTGGTCGGGATGACGTAGACGTCGAGTTTATAGATCTTGTTGAATTCGTCTTCTTCCGTCTTGGCCGTACCGGTCATGCCGGCCAGCTTGTCGTACATACGGAAGTAGTTCTGGAAGGTAATCGTAGCCAGGGTCTTGCTTTCGCCCTGGACCTTGACGTTTTCCTTGGCTTCGATGGACTGATGCAGGCCATCGCTGTAACGGCGGCCGAACATGAGGCGGCCTGTGAATTCATCGACGATGACGATTTCGCCGTTCTTGACGACGTAATCCTTATCGCGGTGCATCATGAAGCGCGCCCGCAGGGCCTGGATGACGAGGTGGTTCAAATCGAGGTGGTCGTTGTCGAACATGTTGCTGATGCCCAACATCTTTTCAACTTTGGCAACACCCGAGTCGGTCGGCGCGATGGTCTTCTGTTTTTCGTCCATCGTGTAGTCGTCTTTGGTGAAGGTCTTGACGATGCCTGCCAGCGTGTAGTACAGGTCCGTCGATTTTTCACCCGGGCCGGAAATGATGAGCGGCGTCCGCGCTTCGTCGATGAGGATCGAGTCCACTTCGTCGACGATACAATAATTGAGCGGCCGCTGTACCATCTGGTCTTCGCTGATGACCATGTTATCGCGCAGGTAGTCGAACCCGAATTCGTTGTTCGTCCCATAGGTGACGTCGGCGTTATATGCCCGGCGGCGCTGGTCATACGTGAGGTCGTGGACGATGAGGCCGACGGACAGACCGAGGAACTTATAGATGCGGCCCATGTCTTCACTGTCACGAGTAGCCAGGTAGTCATTGACGGTGACGACGTGGACGCCCTTCCCCGTCAGGGCATTGAGGTAAACCGGCAGCGTCGCGACCAAGGTCTTGCCTTCACCCGTACGCATTTCGGCGATATCCCCGCGGTGAAGGACGATGCCCCCCAGGAGCTGGACGTCAAAATGGCGCATCCCCGTCACACGACGCGAAGCTTCGCGGACGACGGCAAAGGCTTCGGGCAGAATGTCGTCCAACGTTTCACCGTTGGCCAGACGATTCTTGAACTCGAAGGTCTTCTCCTGCAGCGACGCATCGCTCAGGCCTGCCAATTTCGGTTCCAGATCATTGATGCGGCGGACAATGGGCCACATCTTCTTTAATTCATGCTCCGTGTTATTCCCGAGCAGTCTTTGTATCAGTTTATTAAACACCTATCCGAGACCTCCAATTTACACAATTTGCAATCCACTCTGTGATATTATATCAATTATACATTATACCGTGATTAGCTCATGTTTTGCAACCGTTTGCTATAGTTTTAGCAAATATCCCAATTTTTACGATTTTAGTAAAATTTCTTTGTTTTATCTTCATCTATTTTTACTTACTTTTTTTGACACATTTTTGTCATCGCAGAGGCCGCACAGAGAGAAAAAGCCATGTCCATATATAAAGGACAACATATATAAGGAAATATAAAGAATCCCGCCGAACAAATGCTCGACGGGATTTCTTTATTTTACGGCCAACCCAACGAGGAGCACTCCGGCCGCGACGGCCCAGGTGTCCCGCTGTTGTTTGGCAATACGGTATTTATGGCTCTGCTCATTGATTTGCTGCGTCAACGTCTCTAAAGACTTGCTCTGCGTCGTCAATTGCTCTTTGGTCTGATTCATCGAGTCTTGAGAGTTTTGCATTTGAGTCTGCGAGACTGTCAGCTGCTCTTTGAGCGTTTTGATTTGCTGTTGCTGCTCTTTGATTAGCGTCTCGCGCTTCGTCAAGTTTGTTTTGAGCGTCTCGATTGAGCTCTTCAGCGTCTCGTACTGTTTGAGTGACATCGTGACTGTTGGCTCGCTCGATACGGTCGTAGTGTCGGCACACCAGCCAGCCGCCGGCAGCAGCGACAGCAAGGCACAGAACACAGCAAATAACAATAGCCGTTTTGCTTTTGGCAAATTTCTCGACCTCCTCTTTCATCCGCGGAAGATACAACGGGGATCACCTCCTAGAGACGAGCTAAAGCGTCATGCATTTCACTGTCAAAACGATTGTTGAGACTGTCACGGAGCGCCGAGCTGTTCCATTCCGGCGTCTTACAAACGCTGTACACAGCAACGATAAAGTCATAGTCATACTCCGGAGAGTCGATATAGCTCAAATTAGGATAACCGTCATAATCTCCGGATTGCACGTTCCACATGCGGTGGACGGCTTCATTCCACATGTCGAGGATGTTCCCGACGCCGTACTGTACGGCCCGGCTCCACACAACGTCTTTTAAAACGTCGTGGTGATTCTCGATATGCCAATAGTTGTCCGCCAGAATCTGTACAGCCGGGTCATAGTATTCGGCCTTTACGTATTCGTGCTGGGCCTGGGCAAAACCATCAGGATCGGATGCGGCAATGTTTTTCCATGCTTCATCGAAGCTGTCACTGCAAAGCGGATATGCATTAAGCTGTTCCGCGTACTGCGGATAGTTGTACTGCAGCCAGTTGCAAAACGCGTCCAGACTACCGGCATTTGAGCTGAACTGGTATGTGCCGTACGATTTGCCGCCGGGATCGCCGTATCCGTCCGAGATGCAGCCGGGGTCCCCGTTGCTTTCGTACTGTGCGCTTAAATCTCCCAACATATTTATCAGACTCCTTTCTTTTCTTTGCTATCTGCCCCTGTGGGTGAATTCTGCGGAGGCACTGGCGGCATATACCTTGCCGAATTGAAACGGCTGTCATAGCCATATTTCGTCCACGCAGCCTTAGCTAAACCAACAATGGTGGCGATGCCGCCACCTACCGCCGTCACGCCGGACCAGCAGCTCATCAGCTCGAAGTGCGTGCCGCGCAGGGCGTTTGACCAGTACCCAAATAACCAGCTAAAAAGGACCAGAAATAAAAAGATCATCATCACGATGGACATGATGACGATGAGCTGCAGCCAATGCTTCTGCCCCCACTGGCCAAGGGCAATGATTTGCTTTTTCATGACCTCACCTCATGCACGCTGTAAAAAGGCCGTCAGAATCGAGGCAAAAATACCGACAATCGTGACACTCGTGCCGAGGGTCCAGCAGATGTCGTGTTTCAGGTCATCGATGCGGTGATGCGCCGAGCGGCCCGATTCAATAGCCACTATAACTTCTCTGTTCAGGTTTGTCAGCTGCTCGTCGATGCGGTCCAGACGGCTCATCAATTCATTTTCATTCATTTTGCGCCTCCATTTCTTTTTGCAAACTATTGATATCCATTTTCAGCTCACATTCTGCGACGTTCAGTTGTCCGGCCTGTAACGTAAGCCGCTTGATAAGCAGCGCCTGGAGCCTGATGATTTCACACTGAACGTCGATAATTTCCGCCGCGGTCAATCCCAGGCCTCTAAGTATTTCCGTACCTCATCACGATATTTTGCCGGTACTTGGTCGATTGTCATTTTACCCATGCGGACGCGATATGCAAAAAATTTTATCATAGTATTACCTCCTAAGACTCAGTAGATGCCAGCGCATCAGCGAGTGCGGATACAGCATCTTCGAGGGCCGTGATGCGCTGGTTCATCGTCGGGGTACTGTCGCCGTCGAGGATAAGCGTGTCAAACCGCGCCTCCACCTGCGCTTCTGTTAGCGTCGTCTGGATATTTTTTTCGTCGGCCGTCCAAACTTTAACAGCTGTCTCTGTGCCATCGGTGCCGATCTGCGTGTGGTCTACCTGCTTGATATTCTGCCTGAGATAGACATTGGCCGTGCCGTCTGGCAGGGCTTCGTATTTAATCTTTTCGGGTTCGCTGTCGTAGTAAACTAACATGTGTCTTGCTCCTTTCATGGTTCGAGACAACGTTTTGAGCTGATGCGAAGGCCTTTTCGAGGTTGTATTTCTGCCATGCTTTGTGGCAGTCTGAGTGTAAAAAACACCCTTTATATGACACAAGCCTTTGTGCCTGCGTCAGTGTAGCAAAGGCGGTCCGCTTTATACGGAGTGCCATGCGCCGCGCATGGATGAATGTCTTGGCGCGGATACGTATTTTACCGTTCCGGTGAATGACGTACCCCATCATGTCTATAGGTTCGACATCGTACCGCTTGATGTGCCAGTTCGGCTTAACGGTGAGATGCAGCTCGTTTTTTGCGTATTCGCACAGCGAAAGAACGGCTTTTTTGAGTTTGCTTTTGCTGTGCGAGAAAAGCAGCATGTCATCCATATACATAATCATGTACGACACGCCGCCGCCGGCCATCGCCTGACGATACAAAGACGATAACATATACTGGCTTATCCACTGGCTAGGCAGTGCGCCTATCAAAATGCCGTCAGTTACCGGTGCATAAGAATCGAGCAGCACTCCCCATAAATAGAGCAAGTCGTTATTTCCTACGTCGTGCGACAGACGCTGTTTTATAAGCTCTCTATCCATGCTTGAAAAGCAGTGGTAAATATCAAGCTTTACAAAATAGCGCATCTTGTCGGTATATTTTATGCCGTGTCGTTTGCAATAATCGATGTGGCAATTGTTTTTGCGCGTGTACCGCTGAATCATGCGTACGCCGTAAAGTTGACCGCGGCCAACCATTGATGAGCACTGTTGGCCCACCATTTTCCTTTCCCACAGCTCCATGCAAGAATACACAGCTACATAGTCGTACAAACGCTGTAAGCAGCTTTCGTTTCCGATGAGCCGCGTCTTTTCTGATACAGCATCATATTTTTCGGATGCACGTACTTTGAATTTCGGTATGTTGTGCGTTTTTATAGCATGCGCAATCTGTTTTGCAAATAGCATGGCCACATCGTCGATTGATGCACCCTCTAAAAGCTTCTCATACTCTTCTGTTGTTGTCCCGTTTTGTAAAATTTCACGTTTGAAATCCCGGCGCCGTTTATGACGTCGCAAGCAGTCTGCGATGAACGGCGCAATAGTTTCGGGATTTGTTATGTTTATGCTTTTACAACACTTTTTCATATTGGTTTTCTCTTTCTTGATAATCCCCGGCTTTCATATCTTACTAGCCGAGCGGTGACTTTATCAATTTTCGCCGCAGCGGGGATAATACAACCATAAAAATGAATCAAGAATAGCGCGAACCGTTGTTCCACCACGAGTTGCCCAGGCCGTTGTCGCAATTGGCGTAGGACAAGCCACAAATCGGCAGCCCGTTGTTGAGATTGCCGGACCGGAACAAGGCACGAAGTTTGATTGCATCACCCTAGGGGCAAAGCCCCTCTGGCCGGCTTACGCCGTCCATTCACCCCTACAGCCCGCGGCAGAAAGGCGCGAACCGCGGCCCCACCACGAGGAGCCCAGGCCGCGGTCGCAAACGGCGGAGGACAAGCCACAAAGCGGCAGCCCGCTGTCGAGAAAGCCGGACCGGAACAAGGCACGAAGCCCCGTTGCTTTGTTTGTATAAATCGCGTCGCGTGTGAATGTAGAAGACGAAGCGCCGACACTATCGGGATAGTAAATACCGTCGCTGTACTTATTGGCCTTGATGTACTGCCAGGATTCTGTGCCGAGATATTTAATATCTGTGGCCTTGTAATCGGATGTGATAGCCGTTGAGTATTTCGTCGCGTTCTTACAGATGTACGGCGTCCAATAATAGTTTGTAGTATCCCCACTGTCTTGATAGCCATTCAGGATGGTATCGGCAACAATCTGCCACTGTCCCCATCCGAATTCAATGCCCTGCAATTTGCACGAATGCTTTGCATCCGTCGGATTCACGGACCCCGTATTTCCAAGCGCATTGTCGCACGATCCCGTCCGCCAGTAATACGTATACCCTACCGTTGCGCCTTTTTGCGTGTCAGGTGACGTTCTAACCGAAGTGGTAAAGGTTTCGTCGAAGTAGATGGCCGTATACTCCGTGTTATTGATAGTTACCTTTTCGATGTTCGTGATAACATATCCATCTTTACCGCTGATACTGCTGGTCCCCTGACAAACGCTGTCGTGGCTATCGCTGCCGGTCTGATTGTGTAGCTTCAGTACCGACCCAATTACGAAAATGTCGTAGTCAGATGCTTTTGTAAGTAAGCGGTGCGTATTAGTTTCAGCCACGAGATTTTCGCATTCTGTATAGTACGAGTAGCAGCCGTTCAAGATGCCATCCAGCGTCAGCGACCCCAGGATGACGTGAGTCATAAGCTGCAAAAACGAGTTATCCGTAGAACATTCACCTGCATACCCTTTGCCATTCAATGCTGCCGACGTGTGTGCCGAGTTATGCGATACATCATGGGCCGGCACGGCGCCCGAGCAGCACGAATAGCCCCCTGCTGTATTGACACCGGCCGCATATTTGCCGTGTACGACCCACGGGCGCACCGTGCCGTCAAGCCGGACGGACTCCGGCAGAGGCTGGCAATGCGGCTTTGACGCGTCGTAGCCGATGCGATAACCTTCAGTGTATTCCTGGCTTGAATTTTCGCAGGGGTTTGTGTAGTAGTGATACCCCGTCATTTGCAAGACGCCGACATACACGTCCTTATCATAGCGCTTGAAATTGCCGGTAACACCCTCGATTGCAGTGATTTGTACATCGAGCGTGTCTTGATTGATAATCCAGTTGCAGTCGATGCAAGCAAAAAGCGGCAGCCCCGCGTAGTCGTCCTGCCCGGCAACGTCCGCGGTGCTCGGCGTGCATGTCAGCTTGGTGTTATCGCCGAATTTTGTGCCGGTACTGACGCTCGATACGGCCGGATCGCTAAATTTTGTACCGCCGTCCCACGAAAAGCTGCTTTGCAGTAAGTTATAAAAATTCGTTGCGCATGCTGTAATTGCCGCCGCCGTTGGGTAGGTCACTGTGCCGTCATCGGCCGCCGTATTCACGACTTTGTGCAGTTGAAAATACAGTTTCATAGCCCGTTTGAAACCGGTTGCCGTGCCGTCGATGCAGGCGAGTACGTACGGGTCGAGTGTCTCGCTATTTGCAATGGCCTGCGACTTGGCGATGTCTTCGAGAGCTGTCTGGATGCCTTTAAGGTGTTCGTTCGTCTCTGTCTGTCCTTTGAGGGACGGCAGGACGCCCTGGGCGACTACCGTGTCTGTTGTATCGCTCATGCTGATTCCTCCTTTTATGCTGTTGCGATGATTCTGTAGCAGAGGTGGCCATCGCTGTCTACGTAGACGGAGAGGCCGCCGTTTGCTGTCGTTAATTTTTGCGCCTGCGCCAGCGTATCGGTCGCGATCTTTGATGCGCTGTTCACGGCGTCAAGCTTTGCCGACGCTGTCGACGCTGAGGATGCGGCGCTGGTGGCCGATGTACCGGCCGAGGCGCTGGCGTTGGCCGCATCGGTTGCTGACTTGCTGGCGTTTGTCTCGGACGTGGCCGCTGCTTTCTGCGAGGCGGCTGCCGCCGTCTCTGAGGCTTTGGCTGCTGTCTCGCTGGCCTTTGCCTCGTCGGCCGCGGTCCGGGGGTCGCTGTAGGCGGCATAAGCTTTTTTTACAGCGTCCCAGCCGTACCAGATACCGGTGTCTGATGCGACGTAGATGGTGCCCGCATCGCCCGTCGCCGGCAGGTCGGTTTTGCTAGCGACGTAGTTTTTGTGGGCGTTTATCATATCGTAGAGCGCCTCTAAATTGTTATTGATGTAGTCAAGGACGCCGGTATTGTCCGCGTTGGCCAGGGGTGTATAGCGCCCGTACGTGCCGGCCTGCACGATATTATTGCTGGCATCTCTGAGCTCCGGCGGTTGATAGGTTTGCTTTTTCATCAGTCAGCCTCTTTCGTAGTATCCGTGTCGGTTGTTGTAGTCGTCGTGTCTGTGGTTGTTTCTGCGGCGGTCAAAGTGTTTTTCTTTTCAAGGTCCATGACGACAGCGTCGCCATAGTCGAAATCTGTTTCCGTGTCAGCGTTCAGCGTGATCATATTACCTGCATCATCGATGAACGTGTACGTCGTACGCGACGTAATCCCCTGCGGATATGTAACCTTACCATTTACCTTGAATTCTTTTTTCATGATTCATTCCTCCTAAAAATTTGTAACGTCGATAATCAAAAGATCACAATCGCCAAAATCTCCTGCTGGGTAGTGCATGTCTTCCTCATCAATGGTTCCACCTAAATCAATGCATTTGACGGTATAAACATTATCCATTTTGTACCCCCATCGGTCAAAAACCTCACCATTTGTATCTTCCTCCCATGGTGCACCGCAAACAATCGCGATAGGCACGCCATATACCTTTTTATCACCTAGCGATAAGCCCACGCAGTCAACAGGTTTCAGATATTTTAAAGCACTCGAAAAAATTTGTTCTCCAGCGTCATTATAAATTTCTAAACCACAGTTCGATGTGCCTTTATTTTCGCCAAAGATATAAACAGTACATGTAAGGGACGTTGCGGGATTACGGATTTCGCTTGACAGGGGATTTCCATCCATCAAAATATATGCATAATTAGGGTCTCTATCTACGTAAGCCCACATATTACTGCCGTTAATTTGTATTGCAATTAATTCGTTTGGTGATACCGGGACTGTATAAGATTTTCTGCCGTTGAGAGTGTATTTTCTCGAAAGTGAAAGGTTATGCCACGCACTATTTACTAACACTTTCCCATTATCATTTGTAATTTCAATAAAATTGTCCATGTTTAATATTCTCCATAAACTACTGTGGTGTCATAGTGGCTTTTTGCACTTGAATCGGTGCTGTTATCCCAGTTTATGGTGTTTCCATTTGTAATCCAGACATTCCGGCGATAAGCATTAGTACCCGGGTTCTCATATGTATAAATAAATAATCGGCACCCAGTATCAACATTGACTTTTTTGCTTCCAGCACCACTTGTTATTTTAAAAGACCCGATAATTCTCGCAGTTAATTGCTGGTTATCAAAAATCTTCACGCCACTATTGTCGTAAATCTCAAAACCAACAGGCACCTACCACACCCCCCATCTCATAACCAAAACGTTTTTATCGTTGTATACTTCCGTAACACTGTCTTTAATTACTACACGACGTCCGGAAGTTGCCGACTGAAACGTACCAATCGTCGCGGTAATTGCCGATAGCGATTCGACGTCCATTTTTTCGGCCGTCACTGCCTTGCTTTGAATCATGTCTTTGGTAATAACGTTATCGCCAATTTTCGTCGTGCCGTCGATGTTGATCAGGCTGCCTTTGATGTAAAAGCCCGTGTGGTCCTGCTGGAGGTAAGACGTCATGTCGTCCTGCGTGATTTTCGTTACGATGGCGTTGCTCATCTGAGCGATGGCTGAGTAAGACTTGGCCTTTGTCGAGTCGTTGAGATTAGAGACCACAGTAGTCACGGCATCCGACGTCTGTGTAATCTTAGACGTTAGCGACGAGTTGACCTTGTCCTGAGCTGTTTTGTTGCTCTGTACCGTGGATGTGAGACTGGCTGCGTCCTGCTTAATCTGGCTGATTTGGGTATCCACCGACGAGTTAATCTTATCCTGGGACGCTTTATTCGACGACACCGTGGAGAAGATGCTGTCCGCCTGCTGCTGGAGCGTTGAGATGGCGTTATACCCCGTTCGGCCCGGCGCTTTATTCAGGTTAGCTACAACCGAGCTGATGCCGGAGGCATTCGCTTCGATTTTGCTAAGCATCGTCGAGTTGGTGCCGTCCTGTGCCGTCTTATTGTTGGCGACGGTTGCAGAGATACTGTCCGTCGTCGTCTTCAAGCTTGAGATGGACTTATAGCTGCTGTCGCCTGGTGCTTTGTTGAGCTCATCGATGACGCCGTTGATAGCCGTCGTCGCTTCGGACCGTGCTTTATTGACGTCGTCCTGCGCGGCCTGAATCGCATTCGGAAGCGTCGTCTGCGTATCCTGCACGGCCTTGTCGATGACAGCGTCGACCTTCTGCCGAGTAACGGCTTGATCTGCAAGGAGCGACGTGTCGACGAGCTCCTTGACTACGCCGCGCGCCGGTGCTGACTGCGGCCCGACGCCGAAGAGGTCGTAAAATGCAACCTTCACATCGTAGATTCCGGCCTTGCAGGTGTATGTCAGATAACTGTTGTTTGTAGTGAGTACTACATCATCATTGATGTAGTACTCCATCCCGAGGCAGTCCGATGGAATGGCCTGGGCGGCGATGCTGAGCCCGCCGAGCTTTGGGGTTACTGTCGGCACGTTTGGCTTAGCCGGGACCGGCTTGTTATACGTGACAACGGCCGGCACGCCGTACTTGCCAACCCCCGACTTCACGTAGACGTACAGCTTCCCAGTTCGATTCGTCAGCGACACGGCACAGGATGTATCTGTCGTTCGCGCCAACATGGCTTCTGTCTCTTTGCCGGGATACTGGTCGGTCCGGATTTCGTAGAAGGCAACGTCGGCATTTGTAACTTCGTTCCAAGAAACAACGGCGGCCGTTCCAAAAGCCACCAGCACATTAGCCGGCGTGTTCGGGATTTCAGTCCTCATGGCCACGAGGATATCGATAGACGGCGCCGTGTCAGGTGAGGTCGAGACGCCCCATTCATCTTTTGTGCAGACACAGATGCGATAGGTATCGCCGACAATAGCCTGCGGAATGACGACCTGGTTCTTGCCGCTACCGCCATATACCCATTCTCCATCAAAGCCTGCCTTATCGGCTGTGGTTCCTTCTTTGATGGTAATATCTACAGTCTGCTGATGGTCTGTTTTATACCACACTTCACCGCTTAGATAGCTCTGCAGTTCCGGCGGCGTCCAGTTTACTACCAAGTCATAGCGCACGACCCCGTCAGGGATCTGTCGATAGCGGTTATAGGCATGCAGATCCGACACGGGCGGAATGTAATATGCCATGATAGTGTATTCATAAGCCTTCACATCTGCCAGACTCTGATTCCCGGATCCGAAAATATTGTAGGATACGAACTTGAGCCAAATCTTTTTCCCGATGTCTTCTTTTCGGAAGGGCGCGTGCAGTAGTGTGGCATCCAAACGTGCAAAAGATACGCCGGCGGCATGAGCCGAGGCTGTCGTATTATACTGACCCCGGATGCATCCCGTAAGCTGCCAATGGCCATTAGACAGCAGGTTGGCTGTCTGATATGACAAGCACTCTCCATCGAGCCAGCAAAGTGTATTTCCTCTCTGGGCATCCTGTTCAGATCCAGACAACAGCGTCCCATTGACGGCAACTTCGATAGTCGTTGCGTCTTTGGCCACAGCGGCAGCTAAGGTCCCTATCCGGGCTGTATTGGTAATCTGGCCAGCCAAACGGTAATGTTCGTTGTCATCGCTGACGAAGACATCACAGCCGCCCCACATATTTGCCGTACCTTTAGCACCGATCCAGAGTTCTAAACCATTTTGTGTAAGGTCTGCCGGTGGCTGTAAGATGACGGGCTTTGCAGTATCAGGTGCCGGCTGATTGTAATTGATATACGGGCGGTCCGTTTCGTGGACATCATATGTTGCTTGGCTGTATTCTCCATCAGGGCGTGAAATAGCCGTGAAGGTCAGCAAACTGTCTGTTCCTTCAGTAACGCTGTCAATGAGCACAACTTGCTTGTTCAAGCCACAATTCACGTCCGTTAAAGTGACCAGGTCGCCAACTTCGAGCCGGCAGAAAGACCAATCCAACTTGAACGTATATTTGTTCCGGCTGTATTTGCCATTCCTGGCCAAAGATTCTGCCAGTTTTACAGCCCGTTCTTTCGTGTAGAAATAATGAGCCTGCGTCGTACTGGCTTGACGAAGACCATAATCAACGATGTCATCTGTAACGGCATAGCTGACAGTTTCCTTTTCATACCCATTGGCACGGTTGATGAATTCTACGGGGAACTGATTATAGACTTCACTGCTGTCTTTACGCTGATAGGTTACCAGCGCCCCGCCAGACTGCGGGATAAAGTCGTCTGCTGTAAGGTTATACAAAATAGTCCGGTTCGGCGTCCAGGTGTCATAGGTCCGATCATCCAGAGGCACAATTTTAAAAGTATCATTCGACCAGAAGACATAAGCATTTGTCAAGGTCGCGATTTCATTGATGATGTCCCTGGCGCTCTTCGACTGCGTTTCATCGGGTGGAGTCGAAATGAGGAGGTCCGCAGCGGCACAATATTTTCGGTAGTTATCGAGGCCGATAATTTCTACATTGCTTAGCCCGACTTTATCCAATACATAGCGGATATAATCGGCAGGATTGACATCAACGCCGTCACCTGTATCCAACAGTTTACCAGCTACTTCGAAATTATAGTTCGGCATACTGCCGCTATCACCCAGGTCGATGACACCGGCCATATAAGCTAATCCGGGGTACGGCAGGGCCTTGTCTGGATGCTTGCCAGTGACATAGGCCCAGGGTTTCTGGTCCTGCGACCCTTTCCACAGCGTCATCTGGATATTAGAATCTGGATAATTGTAAATCTCTTTACCAACCCAAACTCGTTTGACCCCGTTAATAGGTCCTTCACAAAGGCCCATAAGAACCGCTACCGTATAGGTATAAGAAATCGTAACTGTCTTACTGTGGCCACCTTTGCCACTACGCTGTGTTTCCCGGTGTTCATGAGCTGTGAAATCATCGTAGTAAATCACATTGCCGCTGACCCGGGTCGTCCCGAGGATTTCAGGGACAGCCGCCCCGTATTCAGCTGTACTGACAGTAAAATCTGCAATTTTATTGCCTCGGATAGTTGTCGTGTGGCCTCGGAAAATCCCCATTATTTCACCCCCTTGAACCGATAGACGCCACGAAGCCGGCTTTTACCATGGCAATCCAGAAACATAACGTCATTCAAGTCTGACAGGATGACGCCCTGTTCGATGACGGCATGGATAATCTGATGATGACCGATGTAGATGCCTCCATGGGATACGCATCGGCCATACTGATACATCAAAAAATCACCGACGGCCATATCCCGTTCGGCGACAGGTTCGCAATACTTTCTTACATACGACAGGAACCACTCTTCGCTGTGATGCAGGTGCCATTCATTCGAATAGGGTGCTACTGCAATAGCGCCTTTGGCAATCATCCCGGCATCTTCCAAGGCCCCAATCAAGAGCATCCCGCAGTCGACGCCGATGCCTTTGACTCGTGCCTGATTGACATGAGGCGTCCCCAGCCAGGGCATGGCTGCCGCTGCGATTTTTTCGCCGTTGGTCATATGAGCACTTCCTTTCTGGGGACGAACGGAGCGATGAGGCAGGTACTGTCTGTCGTCTTGCTGCTAATGACCTGATTTTTATCATTGGCGGAATAAGTGCCTTGTGGATAATATTTCCGGATAGGGAACTGCATGTTGAGGCCCTGCGTTTTCGCTTTGACGCTCAACTGCAGTTTAATGCCACCGGCGCTTTTGACTTCAACCGTTCCGCCGAAAAGTGAGATGCAGCCGACGATGGTCTTGCCCCGGAAGAAACACCGACGAAGTTGTAGCTTGGCGCGGTCCAGTAGACCATCATGAGCTGCTTGCAATACTGGCACGCTGCCAATAAGATCTTTTGCAGTAGCGTTAATAGTAACTGTCATCGTATCGACGACGACGCTGCTGTTGAGCTTTATCTGGTCCCGCTTGATCAGCAAGGCATCGTGCTTGTACGTGTGGCCATCATAGATGATGTCCATGTCAGTATCCGCATAATAGTATGTCGTCCCACCAAACAGCGTCAGCTCGTAAATATCGCAGGATGTCATGTTTTTTGCCGTATTCAGATACGTTTCAAGGTCAGCCGCTACGTTTTTCATGTCATCACCTCACTGTTACAAGCTTGAACGACTTCGACCTATTGATATTCTGGAAGACTCTTTCAATAGTCATACCGTCACCTTTAAACATTACCTTCCACCAGTATGTATAGCTGGCTTTAACGATGGCAGTGGCGGACGGTGCCGTTTTGAAGACGACGCAGCCATTGACAATCGAGTACGCCGTACTGGCTTGCAGAACGTCATCGACCCACACCCTAACATCTTCAATATATTCGACTGGCTCTACATAATCGCCCATCACCATGACTCCCTGATAGGTCCCGGCTGTTACCATGGGAAGTTGGCGTTTCGTCTCCTGGTAGTCTTCCGGGTCTTTCCAGAGGAAAGGTTCAAAGGCGCCCTTGCAGAGCGCCACGAACCCCAGTAACTTGCGATATTCTGCATCTGTTAAATGGGCAAACTTTGTTTCAATCGTCCACTTCGGTAACAGCAAGTTTGTCATCGTTCGTACTTTCCCACTTCCGGAAGTCTGCACCTCGGTGTCCCAGCTCATATCCTTCGTACTGGACCAGCTGAATTTATTCAATTCAATCGGAAATTTCCGTAAAGACATTAGAACACACCCGCTTCCGTTCCAAAATTACGATTGTTTTCAAACAAAGCCTGACGGATTGTATCCAGGCCACCGTTCCGCAGGAAATCCGTGAAGCTCGACGCATCCATCGCCGAGACGTTCAGGGTCAGATGCTGGACTGCACCGGTATCCTGAACAGTGCCGCCGACCTGGCCAACGTTGCCGCCGTCTGCATAATGCGGCAGGCGTCCCTGATTGATAGCGTTGAGTGCCGGACGGCCAATAGCTGCAGCTGCATCGGCATTGATGACGTACTCCCCATTGGAGAGCATCGTCGGGATGCTGTCGCTGGTCGATGTGCCGGCACCGATAACCGGGCCGCCACTTGCGAAGGCCAGGGAGGCCGCTTTGGCCGCTGCCATCTGTCCTTTGACGATACCGGCCGCGCCCCAGGCCATCCACGGATTGGCTGCAATGAAGGCTGCCGTCGCATTAGCCGCGAGGACGCCGGACTTGACGCGTTCCGCTGCGGCCGTCGTATGTGCATTAGCCGCTTCCTGCTTCGCATTCGACGATGACAAGGCGTTAATAATGCCCCACTGGCTTATCCATTTCTGCATGACATTCTTGATGAGCGTCGTCAGGAGACTGGTGGCCAGGTCACCTAAGGTGGTGGCTAAGTCTTTGCCTTTCATGAGACAATCTGTCAGCCCCGATGCCAGACCAGACTGCAGGTTCGTCGCCAGGTCCGTCATGACTGTCTGCATATACGTGCCCCAGCTTGCCGCGTTGATCATCATCTGTTCATGCCATGCCTGCCGCTGCGTGTTGAGTTGTTCTTCGTTGGCCAGCATAGTGGCATAGGATTCATTATAGATGGCATCCTTTTCGTTCATGATGCTTGTGAACTGCGCTAAATCTTCCGCGTTCGAGGCTTCTTTCAATTTCCGCTTCGCTTCTTCGATGGCTGTCTGATGGGACAGCATCTTCTTCTGGGCATCTTCCGTAATGGCGACGACAGCGTCAGCAGCCTGTTTTTCGATTGCCTGTTTGTTATCTGCGACTTCCTGGGCGGCTTTAATGGCAGCCGCCTTTTCTGCGTCATAAGTCTTCTGGGCCTGTGCCAGGTCGTCCTTCATCTTGTCGAGTTTCGTCTGATCCGCAGCCGTAGCCGTACCGGATGCAATCTTACTCTGCAGGTTGGCAATTTTTTCGTTCGACTGGGCAATCTTATCTTTGAGAGCCAGTGTCTTTTCGCCATCGTCAGCGTATTTGGCAGCTTCATCCGTCGCCTTCTTTTCATAGTCATAGAAGGATTTCAAGGCCTGGCCGACAGCTTCTGCCCGGCTCTGGGCTTTTTCAAGGACCTTTGTATAAGCCGACAATTCGCCAGTATCGACCCGTGCCTTGATTTTCGACGTGATTTCACTCAAGCCTTTGGTGGTAGACTTGCCCTTGCTGTAGGCATTGGCCACACCTTCACCGATTTTGGCAAGAATCATATCTTTCAAGGGGATGACGGCTTCCGGGCCAGCTTCGCCAACAATAGCCGGTGTGCCGTGCTTAAGCTGGCCGCCATTTGCCAGGGCAGGAATCCTGCCACCAACGAGACCGCCTTTTGCCAGTCTCATCGGACCGCCGTTAATGCCGCCCCTAGCTTCCGCAGTAGCACCGCCTCCGTCATCGCCTCCGCCACCGCCAAGACCGGTGATAGACGAACCGAGTGCCCGGAGAGAGTTGAATTTATCACGGATAGGGCCGATGACGTTGGATTCGAACCAACCTGCCAGGCCGCTGAAGATACCCGTGACAGCGTTGTAAGCCGCTTCAAAGGCACCGGAAATAGCAGACTCGACACTGCCAACGGCCGAGCTGATGGGCCCCCAAACAGAACCCTGGAACCAGCCGACAGCCGCGCCCCAAATGGCCGTGACACCATTCCAGGCTTCGCTGATGACGTCTGTAATGGCCGACCAAGCGGCACTGGCCGCGGACTGAATGGATTCCCACAGCGATTCAAAGAAAGAAACGGCGCTATTCCAGGCATCAGTCACAGCACTGCACGCCTCGGAGGCGTATTCCGTGACAACGTCCCAGGCGGCACTGCAGGCGCTGCTGATGTCGTCCCAAAGGGCCGAGAAGAAGGACGTCACGCCGTCCCAGGCGCTTTGAGTTGCATCGGCGGCTTCAGAAGCATATTCCGAAGCCGTAGATGCGGCCGAAGAAAGCGCCTCACCTACCGGCTGAGCAACATTCGAGCTAAGCCACGACGCAACACTCGAAAAAGCACTGGTAAGGCCCTGATACGCCGACGAGGCTGCTGAACTAATGCCCTGCCAGGCTGCAGAAGCGCCTTCTGAAATTGGCGTCCACACGTTCGATATGAACCAGGAAGCTACGGAGCTAAACACGGAGTAAATCCCGGAGGCGACCGTGGCAAAAATGCCAACGATGACATTCAGGACCGCAATAGCAGCCGTTGCGATAGGCGTCCAGACATTCGCCGAGAACCATGCTGCAACAGCACTGAACGCCGCCTGAATCTGCGTGATGACGTCTGTGACCGTGGTTACGATACCGTCCCATACAGAGGACAGCGTTTCCCCAATACTGGAGAAAACTTCCCCAATAGATTCGGCAATCCCCGACACGATGTCGGAAACTGTTTCAAAAGCCCCGCTGACTGTGTCGCCGATAGACTGCCATACACCGGAAACAGTTTCCACAATACTGTCAAAGGTACTGGAAATCCAATCAGCGGCACTGCTTAACACGCTGTTAATTGTTTCCATAACACTGAGAACGGCCGCTTTGACCGTGTCCCAGTTCATAATCAGGAGTGCAATCGCTGCAATGATCGCCGCAATAGCCAGGGCAATCGGGTTAGCTGCAAAAATAGCGAACAACGCCTGAGCCCCGACACTAAGGACCTTGATAGCCACCGATGCAAATGTAATGCCGGACTTTAGGGCCGTAAAGGCCGCGATAACCTTAGTGACGCCCATGTATGCGCCGGCAAAGGACCCAATAGCAACGACGAGGTTCTTGATAAGGTCCTGATTTTCAATAATGACGTTCTTGATGGCCGTAAATGCTGCGACAACAGTATTGGCCACAGCCCCCGCCACTGGACTAATCCGTGTGATTTCATTCAGGATGGCGTCAATAGGAGATCCCCCGGAAGACATGATGGCGTTAATATTTTCGAGGTGTGCCTTGAACTGGTCCAGGTATTCGCCGGCCGTTTCAAGGATACCCGACACATCAAAGGTTTTGCTGATGATATCCCCGATGTTGGCCATGCTGTTTTGCGCCGATTCCTCGAGGTTCGTGAAGTGAGACATGAGCGTACCCTGCATTTCTGCCGAGGCACCTGCAGTCTTCGCCGCTAAACCATCCCAAAGGGCATTAAGTGCATCGCCGGTAAGCTGGCCTTTCGAAGCCATGTCTCTCAATTGTTCAACCGGCAGTCCCATTGCATCCGACAATAACTGCCAGGCAGGGATGCCGTCGTTTGTCAGCTGGTTCATGTTACCGGCGTCAACCTTCCCAGCACCTGCCATCTGCGTCAATGCCAGGGTACAGTTGTTAATCTGTTCCTGGGTCAGACCGTATGCAGAACCAGCATCGACGATTTTACCCATCTTCGAGATAGCTGTTTCGGCATTGTCGCCGACGTTGACCCAAAGACGGGCCATAGGAATTAGGGCGGAACCGTCATAAGCGGATGTTTCGCCCAGTTCCTTCATCTTACTAATGAGCAAATCGGCCTGATCTGCTCCAAGCTGGAACGTCAGGCCTTTTTTTAATACTTCTGCTTTCGCTGAAGCACCAAGAACGGCTTCACCGAAGCTTTTGATGGATTTGATGGCGAACGCGCCAACAACCATGTTTTTCAAACTGCTGAGCGTCGACTGAAGCGCTTTGACTGCGGCATTCGTTTCATTAATGCCACTGGCGGCACTACGAGCTGCCGACTTGAGCCCGGCCAACGGCTCGCCGCCGACCTTTGTGGCCTTCAAGTTGTTCAGGGACGATTTGACCGACGCTGTCGCTTTATTTACGCCGGACGCATCCGCTGTAATTTTAATCTGAATGTCATGTTCTGCCATGCGCTCGCCTCCTTTCCATCTCTTCCGCATAAGCTATGATGTGCCGCTTTTCGTCGACCGTGACGCCCTTCTTGAAGGCATCCGGTACCAAACTTTCCGCTGTAATCGGCTTTTTCGGTCCCCGCATTCCGCTGTTGATGACCGGCGCCGTGACAAAGGACGCCATAAAAGCCTTACGATTTTTCAGGCGCTTGTCATAGCCTCGAATTCGTTGCTCGGCTTCCCAGGGCGTCATGCGGGCGATCTCTTCACCCGTCAGCCCCAGTTCTGCATATAATACCGGCAAACACTCGGTTAAGTAATCATTCACCGACCGTATCGAGTGCCCGCCGTCTACGCGTTTTTTTCAACGTTGTCCGTCGTTTCCAGCGGCTTTCCGTCTTTATCTTCCAGGCCTACCTTCTGCAGGACGTCATGACGATAGGCAGCCCCAAGGATGCCAGAAATGGCCAGGAGGACCATGAAGACATTGGCCAGGTCAGCAAAACCATTTTCCGATTCATTGATAAAATCAGAAGCCAGCTTTTTGCCTTCGTCACGCGTGAAGCGTTTACCATTGCCGCCGTCACGGAGGCCAATCCAGAAGGCATCCACCATCATGGAAAGGCTCATCTGATCACCGCTTGCAAGCGAGGTGATAGGTTTGCCGGAACGGCTTTCCAATTCTTCCAGGCCGCCGAGATTCAGGGACAGGAGATATTCCTGCCCACCGATAGTCAGATGAAGGCGGCGCGTTAAGCGATCATAAAACATGTTTTAGCCTCCTTATTGAGTTACGGTTCAGTTGTGGTCGAAGATGTCGAAGACGTCGTTGTCGTTTCTGCACCGGATTTAACGCCGTCGACGGAAGTCAAGCCTTTGTAGAACTTCGGTTTGCCGAGGCCATTAGCTTTAATCTTGAAAGTAGCGACGTCATCATGCGGCGTTTCATCGGAGAGGTCCGTAATAGAATACCAGTTACGTTCTGCCGTGCCGTCTGCTTTGTAACGGCAGAGGTCGACGGATTCGCCAGCCAGGAAGGCATCCCGCAGCGCTTCATAGGCTTCATCCGATTTACAGAGGACGCCTTCAAAATCAAGTTCTGTCGATTTATTGCCGGCGTAGGTTTCGCCCCAGCCGTCAGACGTCTTATTCGTGGCGTCGATGGAGTCGGCCGACATGTCGAGGTCCGCCGTTGTCTGACCGCCGATAAGCGCCCATACAGGCGCCGCTTCTGTAGCGCCTTCACCATAGTTGATATAGAGCAGTACTTCTTTACCAAGCAGTTTGTCCTGCGTTGCATCACGTTTGACTCGTGTTTTTGCCATTATTTACTCACTCCTCATATTTCACAGTAAAATCAATCACAGCAATACCAATGTTCTGAGAACCTGCCGGCGTCCCGAAAACAATGGCTTGCACCGAACTATCTTCTGCCCAGCCGTCAAGCGTGCGCTCGGCACCGAGTGTTTCCCGGACCTTCATTGCATAGTTTTCAACGGCAGTGGCGTCTCCCTTCTGCGTATTCGGGCAAATGATCTGTATCGCAAAGTCTGCGACGGCGATATTGTCCGATTTCACAAAGGGATCATATTTGATTTCATTGCAGCAGATATAGCCGGTCAATGTCTTAGGGAAAACAGGCCCCAGGACGGCGTACTGCCATGGAATCTCTGGGACCTTATCTTCTAAAATAGCCTCGATGGCATCGGCGATGCGCCGTAATGTAACACTCATTATGCACGGGAGAGGCGGATTACTCCCACACCTCCCTTACCTGCCAAGCTGACGCCAGACTTAGCAAAATCCGCATATGATAACGAGCCTTCAATACTGGCCACCAAAGCTTTATATACGTTGTATTTCTGCAAATAGACGTCTTCGCCGCGGCTTCCGTCGGTCATGACGGTCGTATCGGAGCCGACCATGGACGCAGCGCATTGCATACACGCTACGGCGGCCCCGAGATTACGGACAGTCGGACTGCACGGGCTTTCCAGTTCATCATCAGCCAGGCCAAAAGATTGCGCTTTTCGAAGTAAGTAGTCATTGGCATAGGTTACATCCTCCGTTCGACATACCAGGATATTGTCTTGGATATCGTCCAGTGTAATAAAATCCATGCTATCACTCCAATCCGTCAATAATCGCATCGAATCGCGATTTGATGGCGCCTGCCTCGGCATCAGCCGCGTTAAAGATGAACGTGTCTTCCTTAATGCCAGGATGCTGGACCCGTTTCGCAAAAACGAAGTCCCCGCCGGCCGCCCAGCGTAACACCTTCTTGGTCCGCGGCTCGATGATATGGGCCCGCGTGCCCTGATGCAGGTATATCGTTATCAGGCGCGTCGTCCCGACGGTCCCGACAACCGAATCCCCAGAACCGGAGACCTGCGCATCAATACTGCGTTCGGCATCTCCTGTCCGTGTCGTGAAGCGGTGCGTGCGTCGTGCCCGCTCCTGAATATCACGAACAGAAATTTCCATGGCTTCATGCAAACGGCTGCGGAGGTTGCTCTGGATCGCATCCATTCGGGCAACGACCGCATTCGCGCCGCTTACACTAACGTGCCAGTTCATTTGAAGTTAGCCGTCATGCAGGCCAGGGCTTTCGGCTGAACTACGGCAGCCCCATAGACCAGCTGGCCGCGAATCATGTCGGAAAATGCTTTTTCCATGCGGAGTGCTTCCGTGCTCGTGACCTGCTGGGCGAAGCTGATGGCCGCACGCGTACCGGCAAGGATTTTATATTTTGCGCCTTCCGTGTTCGGGACGTTGTTCGACTGGTAAATCTGGAAACCCGCAGCTGTGCCGATGTAGCCGTTTGCAAGGACGGTATCCGTCTTAGTGGTGCCGGCCGATACGAAGCGGGCATCCTTCAACATGTAGCCGTAGAACTGCGACGGAACAACGACGAATCGGCCGTCTGCCGGAACGTTGGCGTCATCGAGTGCGCCTTTGAGGTCTACGAGAGACTCATAGGCTTTCGTTGCACTCGTGATAGAGAGCGGCGTCGTGTCATCACCAAGTCCTTCCGTTACGCCAGCATTTTTGTAAAAACCTGCAATGTACTGGTCTACGACATCACGCATACCATAAGAAGCTCTGGCCATCGCAGCGTCGACCAGATTTACATTGGCCTGAGCGGCATCTACATCTTCGACTTTAAAAGCAAAGTACTTATTCTGACTGATGGTCAATGTGGTCGGCGTGCCGTCAACGTCATCGATTTCAATGTCAGTCCCTTTCTTATAGTCTTTAATGGTGATGTCAGCAATCTGGTTAATCTTTACCGTGTCGCCCTGCTGACGGATATCCCCTTCATAGTCACGATTGACCAGGTTGCCATAAATAAGCGCTTTATCGAGATGAGCAAGCAAACGTGCTTCCCAAATCGTAGGAATGAATGTTGCAATTGCCATTATTTGTCAACTCCCTTACTGATTTCGTCCCAGTGTTCGTTGATTTCGTCACGGGACATATTCTTCAGATCATCAAAACTGTATTTCTTTTCTGGCGGATTGGAACCACCGCCACCGGCGCCCGTCTGCACATCTGCTTTCACAGCCCAGGGGTTCGCTTTGAGCCAGCCAGCTACGCCGTCAGCGATAGTCATTTCTTTATCGCCGTCCTTGTAGACAAGGCTGCCGTCGTCTTTTGCGCTGATATTTCCAAGCAATACCTGCGTGAAGACGTCGGGTTTGACTGCTTTGCCGTCCGTCAAGGACGCCAGGACCTGGGACTTCATCGCCGTCTGGATGCGCTTTTCTTTTTCTTCGGCTGCAAGCTTTTCACTGGCCGTGTATTTTCCCGTCAATTCCTTGACCTGTTTCCGCAAGTCGTCAACCTGCGCGCCAAGTTTCGACGGATCGCCGCCGGCTGCCTGCAGGGCCGTCAGTGTCGCTACGATGTTCTGGAGGTTCCCGTCCGGGTCGCCTCCGCTGCGAAGGTCGAGAGCATCGAGAATCTTATTCTTTTCGATACGGCTCTTGGCCGCTTCATCACGAGTGCTGCGGATGGCATCCTGCAGGTCTGCGACCATTGTGCCGCCGTTCTCGATTTTCCCAAGTACTTCATAGATTTGTTCCAATGTGTACGCCATTTTGTACCTCCCGGGTATAAAAAAAAGACCGTTCTTTTACGTCTGCGGTCCGCGTCATGCGGCGAAAAGACAAAGTATTATTCGTCCCCACGGTCTGCGTGAGGTTTCTTCAATTTTTCATCTGAGTAATTCCGGGCCAGTCCCGTCCAGTCTGCACCTTTATCGAACTGCTTATTGCCGGCAACGCCAAGGATTTGCTGGCGATGCGTCAATGTCTGTCGTTCGAGCCAGTCACGACCGGCATCCTCGAAATTGTCAATCGGGACGCGGCCCTTTAATTCACTGGCATAAATCGGCGCCAGATGGCAAAGACAATGCGGATGTACTGGAAGACGCGGCGTGGCGTCTTTCGGGTAAATGCCGCGACCAAGTCCGTAAAGATTCGCCTCTGCATACAAATCACAGATGTCGAACTTCGGATGACGGGACGCCAACTTCCATTGAAAAGCGACGACCCTTTCATTATCCATATACCTCTCGGCAAAGCCGTCGGCCCATGCCCTGGCTGATTCCGTCCGGGCAATCCGTTCAGCGACGTAACGGCTCTTTTCTTCGACGGCCGTATGTATGGCCCGCGTCAATGCGTTTTCGCTGCTATTAACAACGGCATCGAGTAACTTGCTGTACGCCGTTTTAAGCGCCTGATTCGGCGCCCCGTGTTCTCCTAAGCGGGCGACCTGTTTGCGGGCTCTGCGGACCGCTCGCAGTACATCAGCCTGACTTTCTACGGACATATCTGAACGACGAGCGAAGTCGACGACTTTCTGCAGGTATTTGGGGATTGACTGCTGTCGTGTGACCCGCTGGCCGCTGTTATAGCCATCGTAGAGCACACGGGCCGCCTGCAGGGAGTGCCGGTTCAGTTTCAACTGCTCCCGAATAGTCGAGACTATCCGGCCCCTCATCTCCTGATCAGCACCATGAATCTTCGCCGAGAGCGTCATGCCGGAATCGTCCCAAGCTTCCTCAAGGAACGACGGAAGAAGCGGGATTGACTGGCCGCTTCCGATTTCATAGGCCTCAAGAATCGCCTGCCGGACCTTCTCGTCAAACGCCTCATAGATGCGGGCGGCGACCCAGGCCTGTTCAATCGATTCTTTCAACGGGCTGTTTTCATCCAGATTATTCAGGATATCAATAGTCATCCCGTTCAGGATTGCCCGGAATTCCTCACTGAAATTTGCCAGGACCTTTTCAATAGGGCTGCTCATAGCCTCACCGCCTATTCATCGTCCGGATTCGGCGACGTCGGAGGTTCTGGAGGCGTCGGCTGTGTTGGGTCGCTGTACGTCTTATCGAGGTCCTCAAGGCTTGCCATCAGCTCGTCTACACGTTCATCCGTGACGTCCGGACAATACGCTGCCAAGACCTTCTTGAGGACTTCCTGTTTGAGTTCCGGCGTCAAATTGAGGTCAAGGACTTCCTGTGCTTCCTGGAGCTCACCTTCAACGTCAACGATGCCGAAGTCGTCCGGATAGCTGACAGTATACTCAATGGAGCTGTTGAGCCAGGCCGCAACGATTTGCACGACCTGTTCTTCCGCTCGCTTGCAGTTTGCCGCGAAGTTGGCCAATTGCTGATTGGTACGCTCGAACTCCCACTGCCTGGATACGCCACTGGACTGGTCTGCCGTCGATGCCGACTGCATGAAAGACAAACTTGCCATACGATACATCTCTTTGATGAGTGTCGTAATCTGCGTTTGCAAAACGCTGGCCGGATCTGACGGCGGTGCAATAAAATCAGGCGAATGGGCTGTGTTCGGATCGTAACCCAAGGCGTTATTATTGCCGATAGTCATTTCCTTGGCATCGAGCGACGGAATCGTCAGGAGTGGAAACGTCTGGTTCCGGAGAATCTCATCGAGCCAGGAGCAATGATTATAGAGAGCCTTGGCCGTCATCGCAATCGGTTCCATGTCCGGCATCGGCTTCAAAGTCTTCTGCTCCAGCAAGCGACTAAAAAGCGGAACAACCGGCACGCCGCCGAGGTTATACGTCCCCGACGCTGTCCCAATTTCATCGTCGCCGGTAATCTGCCAGCCGCCTCTGTCATACCTTAAATAGCGGTATGACGTAGCGCCGCTGTCGATACTGTCGATTTCCTGGAAGACGACGTAAGAGAGACGGCCGTTCTTATCAAGGCCATACTCTAAAAGATCATCCGGGCCCATTAAACGAAGATACGGATACTGCCTGCCGGCAATCAGCTCTGCCATATTGACAGCCGTCTTTTCCCGCGGCATATCCACCACGACGAAAGAGACACCGTAGACCTTGGCCATGATGGCCGCCCGCTTCATGAATGTATCAATGCTTGTGTTGTTGCCGTCGACGTTATGCAGGAATTCCTGGACGACGTCTTCACATTGGCCATGATAATCCCGCAGCGGTTTACGCTTGAAAATCGGGTCGACCAGAGCATTGACGATAGGCGCGAAATAATTGAGATAGTAAGCGTTATTGCAGCGGAAGCGGTAGTCTTCATCGGATTCACGTTTATGCCGCGTCAGATAGCCGCCTGACAAAAAGCCGCCGGAGCCGAAATAGGCATCTTTCAATAAAGTATAATTCACTCGTTCTCACCACCTTAATAATTAACACGCCGGGCCACAATCTTGTCACGGCTCATGACTTCTGAGAGGCCGTAACGCACGGCGTCAATGCTGTGGTTGTTGGCATCTGGATATGCGCTTACGAACTGGCCGTCTTTGTTGTGCTCGTACTCATACGTTATAAACTCTTTGTACGTGTTCGGGCATCGCCGTTTATCAATATAGATACGGTTTCTCCCCTGCAGCCATTTCATTCCAAAGTCGATGCTGTCCGGGCCTTTCCGTGCGCCGGAAATGCGGAGGCCCAGCGCCGCCATTTCGGCGATGCTCTTCGGTTCTGCAGAGTCGGCCAGGATGCGGCCGTGATTAGACCGTGTCGTGATCAGTTCAGCCGCCTGGCCGTTCGTCATCTTCTGCTGGTAAATCTCATCGAAGATGTACAAGTCTTCGTGTTTGGCATCGTAGTACATGGCGACAAATGCCAATGGATCCACAGCAAAGCCGAAGTCGAGGCCGTAATAGCGGCGGTCGAATGTCCGGACGAGCTTGTCGCTCATCGTCATTTCTTCGACGTTCTCAAAGACTGCGCCGCCGGTCCCCGTGACTTCGCCGAGATACTCGTGTCGGTATGCCGTTTCATTGCGTGCCTTGAGCTTTTCCGCATCCTCAAAGAAGCGGTCCCCGAGCCATTCCTTCGGAACGCCAAGGTACGTCGAGTGATGTACCAGTCTATCCGGGTCGTCGAAGAGTTTCTCTTCATTTACCCAGTTATTCTGTGACTTCGGCGGGTTGAAGGAGCAGAACTCCCAGAAGCGAGGACCGCCGCGAAGAAGTGACTGGTTCAGGTTACGGATTTCTTCCATACCTGAAAATTGGTCCAACTCCTCGCACCAGACTATCCCGACGTAGCCAAACGGCAGTTTGATGGACTTGATTTTCTGCGGATCATCGACGCCGAAAAAAAGGATTTTCTGGCCCGTCTTCTTGTACGTGATTTCATGCGGACTTGTCTTGAACCGGAACTTGCTGGTCAATCCCAAGGCATCGATGCCCCACTGCATCTGCGGATAAACACTGTTCTTTATAGTATTGCCGATTTTTCGCAGCACTACGGCATGACATTCAGGGTTCATAATCAGGAGCTGGGGAATCTCGACGCTGATGTCTGACGACTTCGTACTGCCGCGGCCGCCCTCAAGCCAGTAATACGTGTGCCCGTGGCGCTTGATGTCGCGGTGCAGCCCCCAGAAGTGCGGCGCTATGATGTTACTGAGTCGTACTTTCTTCATCGTCTTCATCTCCCAGGTCGTCGATGATCATCACGTCATCGGCCTCATCCTGCGCGGCTTCCTTCAATTCCTGTTCGAGTTTTGCCAGCCGCAGCTTCTGCTCTTTCGAATCCATTTCTGTCGGGTATCGCTTGAGCAGGTTCTTCGCCGCCTCAATGCGGTCCCGGACGGACGGGCCGGTTTCAATGACTTTCGCTTCGCTGCATCCTTCGCCAGTGCCTTCCACAATGACATGCGGTTCTGTGACCTGGCTGCGCAGTGTCGCCGTCAGGAACTTCAGGACCTCGTCCGCCTTTGCGATGCGGCTGTCCTCCAGTTCCTTGAGTCTGGCGTCGATAGCGGCTTTAATACTAGGTTTTACTAAGTTTTGAGCACCTTGGACGTCAGGCCTTGCTTTATATCCCGCTCGTCTAGCCGCCTCGCTGGCGTTTCCCGTCTCGATATAAAAATCAACGAATCGTTTCTGTTTCTCCGTCAGACTCATCTACATACTCACCACCCGCCCTTACAGACAATAAAAAAAGGAACCTGCCGCGAAGTCCCGCCCCATGTGGGACCTGCAGCTAAGTTCCTTTTACGCTATGTTACACGCTCCTGTATTCACTCCCCAAGCAGGAGAGGCCGGAGCCGGACTCGAACCGGCATGATAGAGGTTTGGAAGCTTCTGGCTCTGCCATTGAGCTACCCAGCCATGAAGCCCCGCCGAAGCAGGGCACCACATCTATTTTACAAGGAGGCGTGCCTGAAATGAGACAGTGTGTGGAGCCGGGACGCAGTACATAACTGGTGTAACTTCGCGTCCCTTGGCTCCCCCTCTCTCATGGTTTTATTATATCGCATGTATTCGCCCTTTTCATTCGCGGAATATTTCCCAAATAAAAGTTATCCACAATTTATCCACAGAACATTTAGTCGATAAAAACGAACCGTGTCTGAATCGGCATCGCCTTGAGCCCGAAGAACCGGGTCGCCATTTCCTGAATGGCAGCCTTGCCGTGCTTGAAGGTGAATGTCGTCGAGGCGTTTATCATCTTCGCCGTCCATTCCCATGATTTCGCATTGTCGATGTAATAGATCTCCAGAATCTTCTGATCCGTTTCATCGAGCGCATGGAAACATTCCGTCAGACGGTCCACGAGGCCCTTTACTTTCTTTAGGTCCCGTTCCAGGCGCTTCTTTTCGTCTTTGAGCTGTTCATGACGGAGATAGTCCTGTTCCTGCGGGCTGGTTCCGTCTCCGCCGCCACAGCCGCCAGCACCGGAAAGTCCCGGCACCCGCGGTGCCGGTGTTTCATCGAGCATCCAGTCAATGTCCTGGATGCGCATTTCCGTGTCCTTGATGTACTGCGTAAACGCGGTGTAATGAAGCAAATAGTCTTTGATGGTCGAAACATAGCCATTGTATTCATGCACGTCATATATTGGCATTGCACTACCTCCCTTTGTATGCCCGCCGGAATGCGTCTTCTGCCGCTCTCCTGCGGTGCGCCGAACAATCCCGCTCATTCTTGCATTTCCGGACAAACTGCCCATACTCGTCAGGAAACCAGTAATAGTCCCCTTCGTCCAAAAGCCGCCCGCAGAATGCGCAGCGGCTCCGGACTTCCTGGGTCTCCGGCCAGCGAGTCCCAGGCGTGTATGATGGCTCTTTCTTTCGCCGTCTGTTTTTGCGCCCCATGTCCGTTATAAGCCTCCTATCGGTTTGTGCACAATAAAGTAATCGCGAGGGCCGCCCAGAATGTCAGGCAGGCCCCGTAGAACGAATATTTAATAATGTCCCGCACTTCTTACCGCCTCCTCCCGCGAATTTTCTTGCAGGTGTAATGCATCCGCTTCCGGATCTTGAATATCGTGTCGGCCTGGTAAGTCTCAATGTCAGACTCAGAGCGCTTGCCACTGGCTCTCTTTTCTTTCGGCGCGTAGTGCTTGCGCTCCTCGTCCGTCATCTGGTGGGAATGTACCGGCCCTGGTTTGTACCAGTTTTCCATAGCCTCACCGCCCTATTTAAAGATCATGACAAGCATCGTCACAAACGCCGCCATGCATACGACAGCGTAAATGATGAGCCCAATCCATACCTTTCGTTTCGTCATGCCATCACGCTCCTACCGTTTGGGCGTCGAGGCAATCGGCGCCCAATAATCTACTTCACGCGGCGGGATAAGCCGCATTTCTCCATCTACGATCCAATGGTCGTTGCAATAGATTCCCACCGCTTTAAATTCCCATTCGGTCCCTGCGTGCATCGCTACAAGTACGCGCCGCTGCGGAATCGGGAGCTGGTCATTTACATCTACCCATCGCATTTGCATCATCCTCCCGTAATGATTTCAATAGCGCCTTGGCTCTTTCAATGCGTTTCGTGATGGCGCCTTTATTACTAAGCGCCCTTTCGTAATTCTTGAAGCAATTCCCGACTGCGATATTCAAAATATCTCTGTTTGTATTGTGGTTGATGGTGCTATAGACGGTATCTTCATCGTCAACGTAGAAATAGGTTTCGCCGTCTGTCGGAGCGAACGGCTTGTTCAGCTTTTTAGCTATCCTTTGCACCGCGAGTTTTACCCCAATTTCCGGGTTAAATGCATCGTTCGGGTGGCATTTCGCTTTTCCCTTGTAACTCGTTTCGCCGTCTTCGTCCGTGTACCATACTTTGATGGTTCCGTTAGGATAACATTTAATCTTATCCACTCCGGCCGTAGGGAGTCCTACTTTTGCAGCTTCTTTTGCGGCAATGTGTTCCAGATAGTCCCGGAAAAGAAAACTGTCATAGAGCGCAACATCAAACTTCGGCGACTTTTTAGCTAACTTCTGTATATTTTCAAACGTTCCCACGGTGTCGTAGCCATTAGAATACCGAAAACCACCATTCGTTTGTCGGCACATATCGAATATGGCGCAAGTGTCACATTTCTTTACGTCGCAATATGTTCTTATCGTGTTTATGGCCATTTTGGCCATCTTGTCATCGATCATTTTTTACCTTCTTTCTGAGCTTGGGATGTAGTCCGTTGAGCTTGTCGTCCGGCATGGGGATGACCTTGATTTCAGCGCGTGGCCACGCCGGGTCGACGCCGGCGATGCAGCTGAATGCCACATCAGCGATATAGCCATCATCCTCGAGAATATTGGCTTTCTCCAAAATGTCGGCCGTCGCCTGGACCAGCCCGAACAGGTCAGGCCAGCCCTTGCGGTTAGGCATGTAATATTCGACGTTCATCCGGGCCGCACAATCAATCGCACGGAATCCGCGTGGTTTCTGAGTCATCAGCTGACACAGGGCCGCCTTCTCATAGTCCCTGTATTGCTTGGACTGGATGAGCCCATAGCGGGTCTTGGTCATGCTGTTCTTTTTAGTCATCGGGCGGCCGTCGATTGTGAAGTTATAAATCATGGGCGCCTCCTAGAACGGAATCTCTTCGTCGTCCGCGGTATTTCCCATGTCTTCAAAGGATTCGCCCGGTGCAGCGGCTTTCGCGGCTTTCGGCACGGTCCCGACGTAGTCCGCCGTGACTTCGCTGTAATAGTGCTTGGTGCCGTCCTTTTCGTACGAATTTGCTGTGAACCTTCCCAGGACGACGACCCGGTCACCTTTCAAAAGGTTCTGCGCCAGATCCGACGACGGCGGCCAGCAGGTCACCGGCACGAACGACGTCATTTCTTTCGCCTGGCCGTCCCTCCCCTTGTAGGTTTCTGAGCAGGCCACCGTCATCCGGACGAGGGTCTTGCCGGTCCGGGTCACGGAAACTTTCGGGTCGCGGGCCAGGTTGCCCATGAGCTGTACTTTATTCAATCGCTTTCTTCTCCTTTCCTAAAACCAGCTAATAAGGATTTCCTGCGGGTTGATAGCTACCTTATAGCCCATACTGTCGACGGTCTGTGCGACAGCATCATCCACGGCAGTATCCCCGCTTTTTTTAATTGTGGCGTAGCTCTTCCCGTCCTGGCAGGCTTTATCAATCACGGCCCGGACGCGTTCCATGCTCATGTCAATCAATCGGATCACCTCCTTTATTGAACGTTTTCGTATCCGTAAGTGTGTAAAAATTGGGTTTATACTCTGGATGCCGGTCGAGCCAGCGTGTGAAGGCTGCATCTAAAATGTTCTCCAGGTCATCAAAATCCTTGTCGGTAACGTCGGCCAGCCAGGTTTCTGCATATTCCCCGGCGTCGTCGTAAGCCTGGTTCTGCAAATCTTCCACGAAAAAGCTCGTATATACGCGGACATCCGGGACAAATTCTTCTACCCTGCCAACGGTAATGGTGTCAGCCATTTCGCGTTTCGCTTCTTCCATGCCGGCTTTGAGTGCGGCTTCTTTGGAATCAAAGAAATCCATGCAGGTGACATCGTCATCGTCGAGATAGTAGTTCCATTTATCAGTAGGCTGCATATTTTCCTCCTTAATCCACAAACACAACGTTCCCGTCATGATCTACAAAACTTTGATGCAATAATTCGTAGTCATCAGCCAGGTTGCTGATGTCTTCCAACGCCTTCACGACGTCGTCAACTTCCAGGTTCTCTAGGACGTCGCTTGTAATCGGCGTTTTATACGTGATTTCCCAGTATTTCCGGCGCTTCCGGAGCACAGCCAATTCATACAGGCCTTGCGCCCCGCCGTAGCTATAAGGGCCGCGGATAACGCTGGCCCCGTAATTATTTTTAAAGTGAAACTGGTAATGCTCGGTGCCGTTGAGATGGTCCTTCCATTCGTTCCACGGTGTAAATTTACCGAATTTCATGCTATCGCCTCATTCTTCTTTCTTGGTTTACCGGTTATTTGGTTGAGGCCCCACTTGGGTCCCAGGTCAACCCGGCCATATTTCTTTTCATATTCTTTCAGCATGTCACAACGCACGTTGAGCTCGTAGCGGATGGATGCCATGAACTGCCAGATAGTCACGCCATACGCCTTAGGGTCTAACATGATTTCTGCGTAGTCATAGAGACGTTTTTCCAGCCGATGTACCTCTGCCGCTTTGAATCCATAATTGACTTCCAGGACATACAGCATATTGATTACCGTTTCCGTCAGTATCTGGTAGAGGGTATTGCGCAGCCGCTTGTTGTCAATCTTGTCTGCGCCTATGACAACCATTATTTTCTTTACGAAATTACGGTCCATACGCCCCCGGTTGTACCCGTTACGGGATACCTGCAATTCATACGACGTGCTATACGGTAAATCGTTCCACAGATGGAAGATTTGCTCCACGCGGACTTTCCCGAACTGAAATTCGTCATGCAGAGCCATGAAGAGCAGTGCTGCTACCGCTTCCGCCGAGGCATCCCCGGCAATCAGTGCGCGTTCTTTTTCCTTGCGCTTCTGAGTAAGCATCCTAATCACCGTCCCCGAAAATGTGTGCTCCGATGTCGGCCATTTCCGGATCATCCAGGATGTCATCCGACGGGGCTGGTTCCGGGTCCGCTTTCACCGCTTTCTTGGGGCGCCCTTTTTTCTTCGTATTTGCCGTTTTAACGGGCGTTTCTTCTTTCTGGCTATGATTTATCATAAGGCTGTGTAAAAACGTCGCCAGCTCGATGTCACTGCCGTTCATGTCGATTTTAATTTCCATCTTTCTCTCTCCTTCCTAATGGCTTTCCGGCATCTTCAGCCGGGCGGCCACGTCGCTTGTCAATTCTTTCACGCCGGCCAGACCGGCATCAGCAAGGTACTTCTGATGGACCGGGACGCCGGAAGCGGCGAATTCCTTCACCTCGGCCACGTGGGCCGCTTCCGATTCGTAGGCTTTGCGGAACTGGGCCCGCAAAATGGCCGTGTCATCGGTCGGCGTCTGGCAGATTTCTTTCCAGCCGAACCGGTCGACGACGCGCTGCGTCACCGGGTCGTCGAATGCCGGCACTCCGGTATAGCCGACGGCGGCGATGGCCTTCTGGACCTTGCCCCAGGCTGTGGCGCTGTCGATGGGCTTGGTTCCCATGGCTAGAGTTGCCACTTTTCCCGACGCTCTCCGGATTTCTGAGATCGTCGGTAAAAAGTCACAGTGATTGATGCAGTATTTGACCCCGGCCGACAAGGCCGCCGGCGGGATGTCTTTGAGCATCTCCACATAGAAACGCAGCCGTTCCTCCGGGAGATCATTTTTGTACGCCAGTTGCAAAAGACCAATCGCTCGCAGGGTCGATATTTCCGTTGTCATCTTTCTCCTCTCCTTCCTTGGCTTGGTATTCTGCCATCAGGCGGTTCACGGTATCAATCGCGGCTCTCTTGCTATTCCTGGAAGCTGGCTGCGCCTTCGTGTTTTCATCATCATAACCATCAGCCTGCCAGCTTTTCAGAATGCCGTGGATATATGCCAAACTTCTTTTATTACGGGTAACGGCTCTGTCAATGGCCTTTATGACGGTGTCGCTGCCAAAATCGTCGACCAGTGCTTTGAGCTTTTCTAGATCCATCTCCCCAGGCATGGGGTAGATGTTTTTTCTGTAAGCAGTGATGACGCCTTTCAGGCCGTCGTCGGATGCTCCGGTTTCTTTCTTTCTACTTTCTACTTTCTCCTCTCTATTCTCTTTACTCTTATCTCTATACTCTATACTCTTATCTCTAATCTCTACGTTACTTTGTAACGCCTTATTTGTTACATCGGTGTTACTTTGTAACGCCTTTTTCTTCTTGCGATACTTGCGGACTCGTGCAGCTGATTCTGATTCGCTGCCGACCATATTCTTGACTTCTGGCATGACGGGTATTCCTTCCTGTGTTTCTTCGATGAGTCCCAAATGCTTAAAAAGGGATAATGCGACGTTTACAGTATCAATGTCAAAGCCTGTTTTCTGGGAAATTTTTTTCGGCTCGTAAGGGATCGTCATATCTCCGATGGTTCTGATGAGCTCTCCAGATGTATTCGCCGTCAGCAAGCACATTTTAAGATATAGGACAATATAAGCACTCCCGTTTTCCTGTTCCATTAGCCAGTCTATGGTTTCCTGCTGGAAGAAGTTTTCTCGTAGCTTAATCCAATAGAAACGTTTATTTTCTGTGCTCATAGTTACCTCATATGCGGGCCAGCGGCTTTACCCGTTGGCCCATCATTCTTTTACATATCGAGCGATGCTTCAAGGATGGCATCGTCCTGTTTTTCCTGGGCTGTCTGTTTTTTGACTTCGCCAGTCTGCGGATCTACGCCGTCTGGTACGGTTTCATCGGCCGGCATAGTTTCCGCTTCCGTGTCGATGGTGACGGTTTCGTCTTCTTCATCGACCATGTGTTCCGAGAGGGCCGATTTGATGGTTTCATCTGCAGCGATGGCCCGGACGAATTCCGTCTTGACCGGTGCGTATTTCAATACTTTCTTGATGACCGTCTTTTTGGCCATTTCGTCGAAATACTTACTCCAGGGTGAATAGGAAGAACTGAAAGACTGGCTTGTCTTCTTGGCATGCTGGGTGATGTCTTCTTTGCTCATCACCTCGAATCCATAGCCGCCGTTGGTCATATGGAATACGGCATAGTACATAATGACGTCGCCACGGTTCTTGATGGCCGGCACATGCCGGAGTTTCGGTTCCAGACCGTATTCATATTCGAACGTGTCGTTTTCATAGACTTCGTGCGCCTGGATGTCTTTGATGTCGCCGCTGCGGTATGCCAAATCAATCAGGCCTTTGTAGCCGAGCTGGAACTGGCATTCGAGGGTGCCCTTGTTCCGGTACGGGATGAGGTACGCCTGGCCGATGGGCGTGTTCGGTTCCAGGCCAAGCTGGGCCGCCTGCATCATCGCGCCCAGGAAGCTCTGGGGCGTGCACTGCTGCAGTTTCGGTTCCGTCGAAAGAGCCGTGAAGACCATCCGCGTAAAGCGTTCCGGCGTCATGACCGAAGGCAGGGCCTTCTTGATCTGCGGCTCCATGGCCTTGATGAGTCCCTTGAGGCTCGTATCCTTCTGCTGCATCTTCTGCACCTGTGCCGTCTTTTTCGTAAGTCCACCTTTTGTATTCATGTTTCATGTCCTCCTTATTTGATCGCGAAGCGGCGGGCCGGCTGGCTCACCGTGATGAAGCCTTTGTCTTTGAGCATCCCATAGACATCAGGGGCGCTCTTTTTAATCTTCGAGAGGGAAATGGATTCCCGGGCGCTGGACGGCTTCCAGGTGACCTTATGGTCGCCGCAGAGGCCCATGACATTGTCGCCGAGCATTTCCTTCAGGGCATTTTCACGCTGCGTAATCTGTGTCTTGAGCTGGTCCATGATGCCCTTGTCACTCTGGATGTCGTCGATGAGCTCCAGCGCTTCATCAGGCAGTGTGATCATGCCGTCCTCGCCATCGCCGGGATAGCGGGCGTTCAGGGCCTTGGCGCAGGATTCCGTACCGTCCACCGGCGGCGCCGTGTTGGTTTGTACGAGGCTCCAGAATTCCCGTTCGTGTGAGATGAGTGTCTGGACGTCCTCTTCGTTGCGGTCGATACGCTTCCACATGGATTCGTTGCCGCCGAGGAGTACGGCGATATACCAGTAATCGGAGCCCGTGACGGCCATGTAGTGCAGGCACTGGCAGTAGTAGGCGTCCGGGATTTCGTCGCCCTTCCATTCCTTGTAGTGGCGGACGCCGGCGGTCTTGATTTCAAGGCCGGCGTTTTCGCCAAGGACCTGCCGGTCGACGTTCGCCAACATAAATGGATACGTCCGGTTCTGGAGCGTGCCGAGCTTGCGGACCTTCTTCCCGGTTTCTTCCTGGAACCAGTCGGCGATGTTCGCTTCGTTCTTCGTGCCCCAGTAGATGTACGGATTGCCGGAAAGATCCGGCGGGGCTGCCTGCCCGGTCTTTTCCATCCAGAGCTGATAAGGTGACTTGTAGGGGTTCAGTCCCATGATGACGGCGGCGTCACTGCCGCCGATGCCCATGTCGCGGGTCCTGAGCCATTTGTCATGATCCTTTTCGGCGTCGTGTACCGAAAGGATGAGTTTGCAGTTACTGTATGCCATTGTGTGGCCTCCTGTTCTGTGTTAAAATAAAGGCGAAATGTTTTTGTGTGCGCCCGTTCCGGATGGCCTCTCCGGGGCGGGCCTTTTTTAGTAGCGGATAATGAGCCGCTGGCCCGGTGTAAGAGTGTCGTTCTGGTCGAGGCCGTTGTTGACCTCCATCAGATAAATGATTTCGCGGATGTCCTGGCCGTGGGCGTCCGCTATCGGGCGGGCGATGTCCCAGAGGGTTTCGCCCTGCTGGACAACGTGAACCTGTGCCGTGTCAGCCTTGACCGTTGAAGCCGTGGCAATCTGCACGCCCGTGTAAAGGACGATGCCGCAGCCGAGGCACATCAGGCAGATAGTGGCGCCCGTCGTGAGCAGGCGGCCGGCCTTGCGTTTGACGACTTTTCTCTTCGGAGTCGTCTGATCAGTAACTTTGATGACCTTCATGTTCTCGCTCCCTTTCTTCGTATTCGAATTGGTTCATATTCAGCGACAGGCTGCTGATGAAAGCCCGGTAGCGCCGCAGTTCCTGCTGGGCCGCTTCCAGTTCCTTCTTGAGCCGCCGCCATTCGAACGGACTGTGTTCCATGTCCTTGGCATCAATGTTTTCGATGTCGAGGACGTTTTTCATACTGAAGTAAATCCCCGGAATGCGGAGGCGCTTCAGAGCGCCGTCGCGTTCCATTTTGTTGATGGATCCACGGCTGACTCCCCAGCGAGCCATGAGATCCATAAGCGATATGACGGTTTTCATTGCGTCCTCCTTTGGGTCATTTCTCTCTCTCATTACGGCCTCTTCAAAAATAATTTGTATTACAGAATCCAGTCACCGGCTTGCTTGAGGATGTCCAGTATCATGGCCGGAACGTTGTCGCAGGCGATATTGACCTGCTTGGTGTAACCGCTGATGACATCCATGACTTCGACCGTTTCGTCGTCAATCAGTCTGAAACGGAAAAGCTTATCGTCTTCGGCCAGGATTTTTTCAAAGTACCGTAGGGCGTTTCGCTTGGCGCTACGTTCTTCGTTGATGATACGGTTCATTCTTTCTTCTGATGTTTCTACCATGGTAAATTCTCCTTTCTGGTTTCAGTGCCCCGCTTCCTGGTCGCCATCTTTCAGCAGTTCGATGACACTTTCGTTCCATAGCAGCTGATAGCCACTGTGGCCGTTGCCCTGGGTGTACGGTACGCGTTCGCAGTACTTCTTGCCGAGTTCTGTCGGGGTCCACTTTCCGTCGATGTATTCCTGCAGGCCCCGGTCCTTCAGCATGGCGTTGACCTGCTGCGGATTGGGGTTGCCTTTGGAATTGACGATGTTCAGCCGTCTGGCAATCTTCGTCGGCGTCAGGGTCGACGGGTTCGCTTCGGCCGGGATGAAGCGTTTCAGCGGTCCCATATCGACGCCGTACGCTTTGCCGACCATCTGCATGGCGGCGGTCATGGCCATCGGCGTTTTGACGTGGAAGACATCGGCAATCATGGCCGCTGTATCGGCGGCGTCCTTGACGGCCGTCTTGATCATCCGCGTCCGGTAATGCGGGTTCGGAGAAATCTTCGGTACGGCCTGCTGTTTGCGGATTTCTTTTTCCATGGCATTGAAAGCTTCGAGGAATTTCAGCTTCCATTTCAAGGCGGCTTTGCCAGTGAAGCCCATGACGAGCAGGGAAAAGCCGTCGCGGTTCATCAGGTACATTTTGTAGTGTTTCCCAGTACCGGCCGTGTAGCTTGTTTCATAGAACATCTGGGTCAAAGCCGAATTTTCGGCTTTGATATTTTCGACAGCTTCAATTACGTGTTTGTGCTGTTTTCCGAAATGCTCGGCCACCTGTCGGCTATCTGTTACGAGCTGATTCTTATAAAGCGTTACAAGTTCACTCATCTTTGTTCCCCTTTCTTCTACACAATTCGTGTGATTACTTCGTAAAAAAAAGATTCATGTCAAAATCAGGAAACGCTTTTTTAAAACGCTCCATGAAATTATGGCTCGGGTTCCTGTCATTATACTCAATTTTTTCATACAATGACTTAGAAATTCTTAGCTTATCAGCCATCTCGCTCGCAGTATAACCTTTCGATTTCCTAAAATCTTTGAGCCAGTCCACCTTATCACCTCCTTTATTCTGTTTATTTGAAGTCTACACGTTTCGTGTTTCTTCATGCTCATATCTTATCACACGTTTTGTGTGATGTCAATATTAAAACACACATTTCGTGTGAAAGTATTTTAAACACACAAAATGTGTGGTATATTGAGTACAAAACCACACATTTCGAGGAGGTGCATACATTATGCTGACACTGAAAAGACTAAGAGAAGAAAAAGAAATGACACAAGCTGAACTTGGAAAAGCCCTTGAAATATCCCCCAGTGCAATAGGAATGTACGAACAAGGGCGTCGAACGCCAGACATCCCGACATTGAAGAAAATAGCTTCTTACTTTAATGTGTCCCTAGACTACCTGCTCGGAAACTCACCGGCCAAAGCGGCCCAGCAACAGTCCGCAGGCCGCGGCGTCCGCATCCCAGTCCTCGGCCGTGTAGTGGCAGGCATCCCGCTGGATGCTATCGAAGAGATCATCGACTACGAAGAGATTCCGAAGAGCATGGCTGCGACGGGGGAGTTCTTCGCCCTGCAGGTCAAGGGCGACTCCATGCTGCCAACCCTTAAGGACGGCGACGTCGTCATCGTGAAGAAGCAGCCGACGGTCGATAGTGGTGACATTGCTATCATCCTCGTCAATGGCAACGAGGCGACTGTCAAAGAGGTGAAAGAGTCCCCAGGCGGCATCACCCTCATTGGCCACAATGTCGCCGTCTACACTCCACAGTTTTATTCCAATGAGGAAATAAAAAGCCTCCCCGTGCAGGTGCTCGGGAAGGTCGTTGAAATGCGTCGTAAATTTTGATATTCAGCAATGGCGGGACGGAAGGAGTGATTATCTATGAAGAACGCACGTTTGATTATCGGTATTGTATCCTTCATCCTTTTCTTTATTATCCTGTTCCAGTCCTGCGCGGCAGGCGTCGTTAACTCGATGGCCGGAAGCTCTGATGTCGGCGGCAGTGCCGGCTTGATTGTCGCTTTCATGGTCGTCATCGCCGGGATCATCGCCATCGTTTGCCGGAAGAACGCGACCGGCTCCATTATTGCCGGCGTCGTTTATGCCTTATCGGGCATCGTTGGGCTCTCCAACTCGAATGTCTATAAAGACCTTTCTATCTGGGGCGTCCTCTTTATCATTTTCGCTGTCTTCTATATCATTTCCGGCATCAAACAGAAGAAGAGCAGCAAGACCTTATAGTTTGTCTTGTCCCGCCATTGCTGATATATAAATAATTAAATTTCTCTCTCTCACTACGGCCTCTTCCAAACAAGGAGGTCATTATGTTTACCTATCGTTTTTCCTATCGCGCCCGCAGCGGCGCCTGGCAGGTCATCTTATCGTACAAAGATCAGACGGGACGCTGGCGTCAGAAGTCGAAGCAGGGGCTGCCCACAAAGAAGGCGGCCAAGGCGGCCGGCGATAAGCTTCTGGAAGTTGTGAAGGCTGCCATGGCCACACAGCCGATTGACCCGGAACTTGCCGACATCACACTCAAGGAATTTTCGGAGTACGTCTTCCAGAGCCGTCACTTGGCGTATAATTCCATCCTTGCTTATCGCTATGCCCTGAACAATTACGGGCCGAAGCTTCTTTCCATGCCGGTCCGGAAGATCACCTATCTCGACGTGCAGCGTGCGATGAAAGACTGGGACTGCTCTTTGGCCAGCCATCGCCTGTACCTGTCCTGCCTCAAGCTTATCCTGAGCCAGGCCATCGAGCCCTATCATATCCGCCAGGACAATCCCGCCAAAGCCATCAAGCCGCCCAGGGCAGGCAGGAAACACAAGGTCCGGGCGCTGACGTTCGACGAATTCAGGAGCCTCCTGATGCACCTGGAAGCACATCGGCCCATGAAGTATTACGTCGCCTGTGCGCTTGCCGGATATGCCGGTCTTCGCATCGGCGAGATTGACGCCCTCACCTGGGATGACGTGGACTTTGCGGTCCAGGAACTGCACATCAATAAGCAGTACAGCCGCATCAGCCGAGGTCAGAAAGGAATCAAGCGCTTGAAGAACGGCGCGGCCGGCTGCCGTACACTCCCCATACCGCCGCCACTTCTGGAAATCCTGAAGCAATGGCGGCAAGCGCAGCCGCTCACGTTCAGCCGTTCCCTCTGGGACACGATTCCCTACTCCAGCACCATGGCCCGCTACATCCACGAGGTCATCCCTGACGCCTCGATCCACAGCCTGCGGCACACCTATGCCACGATGCTCCTGGCTCATGGTGAAGACATAAAAACGGTGTCCGCCCTGTTGGGGGACACCGTGAATACCGTCCTCACTGTCTACGTGGATTACACAGACGACATGAGAAAGCACGCCGCCGACGCCGTCAAAGAAATCTTCGCGTAGGATTTTTGAAAGAAATTTTTGTCATATTTTTGTCATTTGCAGAAAGAACCGCACAACCATGCGGTTCTTTCGCCTATCTGGTATTAATTATACATTATACCGTGATTGGCGCCTATTTTGCAACCGTTTCAAAGGGATTTAAGAAAATATAAGGGGATTCCTTTGGGAAAGAACAGGTATTTTCCCATATACAACACCGCATGAATATGCTAAAATGATTTTATTATTTATTTATCCACCACGTGAAAGGGGTTTTATCATTATGATGCAATATGATGTGTCCATATTGACAGCCTTTGCCCTCTACTTACTGGCAATGCTGGCGATTGGCGTCTATTATTCCCGGTCCCAGCAGCGGCTGAGCGATTACATTCTCGGCGGGCGCAGCCTGGGTCCATGGATCACTTCTATGAGTGCCGAAGCATCGGACATGAGCGGCTGGATGCTCATGGGCGTACCGGGCTTCGCTTATTCTACAGGTATCTCGGCTGCCTGGATTGCCATTGGCATCGCCATCGGTACCTACCTCAACTGGCAGTTCGTATCCCAGAGATTGCGTAACTATACCGAAGTGGCCAACAACAGCCTGACTATGCCGGACTATTTGAAGAACCGCTTCCACGATGAAAAAAATATCATCCGCATCATCTCGGCTATTTTCATCCTTATATTTTTCCTTATATACACGTCATCGGGCTTCGTCTCCGGCGGCAAGCTCTTTGAATCGGTTTTCGGCATGGACTACTTCTCGGCCCTACTGCTCAGTGCCGGCGTCGTCGTCATCTACACCTTCCTGGGCGGCTTCATGGCCGTCTGCTGGACCGACTTCATCCAGGGCTGCATGATGTTCCTGGCCATCGTCCTGGTCCCCTTGGTCGGCATGATCGCCTTTGGCGGCTGCGACGCCGTCATGACCCGATTGGCTACGACGGCACCGAACCTCCTGGAAATGGCACCGGACACGACGACGACGGGTATCATCGGCATCATCTCCGCCCTGGCCTGGGGCATCGGCTACTTCGGCCAGCCCCATATCCTGGTCCGCTTCATGGCCATCGGCGACCCGACGGAACTGAAGAAATCGAAACACATCGCCATGACCTGGGTCGTCATCTCCCTGGCCGCTGCCGTCCTGGTCGGTCTGGTCGGCAAAGTCATCGTCCCGACACCCTTAGTCGGCGCCGATTCGGAAAAAGTCTTCCTGGTCATGAGCCGTCAGCTCTTCCCGCCTTTTGCTTCGGGCCTCATCTTATCGGCCGTCCTGGCTGCTATCATGAGTACGGCCTCGTCGCAGCTGCTGGTCACGGCCTCGGCCATTTCCAAGGACTTTTATCATACCTTCGTCCGCAAGAACGCCAGCGATAAAGAGTTGATCTACGTCAGCCGCCTGACGGTCCTCGTCGTCGCCGCCTGCGCCATCGTCCTGGCCCTCAACCCGAACAGCTACATCCTGACCATGGTCTCCTATGCCTGGGCCGGCTTCGGTGCCGCCTTCGGCCCGACCATCCTCCTGTCCCTGTACTGGAAGAACATGACCAAGAACGGCGCCCTGGCCGGCATCATCGTCGGCGGCCTGACCGTCCTCATCTGGAAACAGTTCGCCTGGTTCGGCCTCTATGAAATCGTACCGGGCTTCCTCTTCTCGCTCATCGCCATCTACATCGTCAGCAAACTCGACGGCGGACCGAGCCAGGAAATCCAGGACGAATTTGAACAAGCCATCCACCATACTCCCAAAATCAGCGTCCTCCATAATGAGGATACGTAGGGGACGCCCAAAGGGCGTCCCGCAGGCCGCAGTCGCAGACCGCCATTATTTGCCTCTCCTGCAAACTTAATACAAAAAAAAGCTGTCGCATTATGCATTCCTGCTTAATGCGACAGCTTTTTTATTTATTTTTTCAACCTCTCAGTCAGCTATGCTGACAGCTCCCCTATCAAGGGAGCCACGGACAACCCCTAATATTCCGGTTCGATGAGGCCGTATTTCCCGTGTTTCCGTTTATAGACGACGTTGATTGTGTCGGTCTTGGAGTTGAGGAAGACGAAGAAGTCGTGGCCTACGAGGTTCATCTGCAAGATAGCTTCTTCGACGTCCATCGGACGAGCGGCGAATTTCTTGACGCGGGCGACTTCAAAGGCTTCTTCCGGAACGGCCGGCCCTTCGACGAGAGCGTCATTGAAAGCGCCTTTCTTCATGCGGCGGGCGATTTTTGTTTTGTATTTATGAATCTGGCGGACCAGTTTATCATAGACTAAATCGATAGCAGCATACATATCATCGTTGGCTTCGACGCCGCGGAGAACGACACCGTCGACTTTCAACGTGATTTCAGCGATTTTCCGATCTTTTTCTACAGAAAGCAGGGCCTGGACATTGACTTCGTTATCAAAGTATTTCGTAACTTTCTTTTCCTGTTTTTCAACGTGATCTTTCAGAGCCGGTGTAATTTCTAAATTTTTACCTCTAACGATGGTTGCCATAAAACATCCCTTCCTTTCGTGGGGAGATCCTGTCTAAAGAATGTATGGCTTTCATTCCTTGTGGTCTCTTCCCTTATATGTATAGTATTCAACACGGGGATGCAAATTCCTTCTAAAAAAACAAAAAAATTTGAATTTTTTTTATTTTGGAGCCGACGGCCCCGCCGGTCGCAGGCCGTCTCGGACTCAGATGCCGCTTTGCGGCAACAAACTCAAATTGAATACATCGCCTCGAGTAACCCTCGGCTCGTGAAAAAATAGTGGCTCGTGGTTCGTTATTCGTGGCTCGTAAAAACCTGCC
>OGYD01000098.1_pt1 | contig 66982 bp, 54 predicted proteins | sample 1576441 | NCBI WGS metagenome assembly OGYD01 (sample SAMEA3541537, study PRJEB24748) | human gut metagenome | biome: human gut; feature: human-associated habitat; material: faeces | place: China | collected 2012 | reverse complement strand
GGTCTCGCCCTCGAGCCGGTAGGACTCTTCAGCACACCAGGCAGAGACCCGAGAGGCTGGACAATCTCCTATGCCTTCTGCGCCCTCGACGACACTGGCGCCATCGCGAAGGCAGGAGACGATGCTGCCAAGGCCATCTGGTTCAAGGTCACACCGAGCCAGAAGGCTGGCAGGACGACGCTTGCGCTCGATGCAGGAGATGCCCATCTCGAGACATCCTTCGCAGCCCAGGAAGCCCCTGTCACAGGAAGGCTCCGCCCCAAGGACGTGGAAGGTCAGGGCCTTGCCTTCGACCATGCAGAGATCATAGCTGCGGCCTGGCTGACGCTTCCTGAGAACGTGAGGTCCTAGCGTGCAGACCTTCTCCTATGATGCGGTGATCCAGGCAGTGCCTGAGAAGGGTGGTGCCTATGTCGCCTTTCCCTGCGATATCCGTGCACTCTTCGGCAAGGGCCGCCTCAAGGTCCATGCAACCTTCGACGGCGTCCCTTACGACGGCAGCGTCGTGAACATGGGCGTGAAGAACGATGACGGAACGATTTGCTACATCATCGGCATCCGCAAGGACATACGGAAGGCCATCGGCAAGGAGCCGGGAGATACGGTCCACGTGGAGATCGTGCCTGCATAAGAACAGATGACAGAGATAGATATAGAAGAAGGGAGCCTGCCCGAAAGCAAGCTCCCTTCCTGCATATCAGATGATTCTCATTACTTCGCAGCGCGATAAATCTCGACGATGTCTTCCTTCGTGAGCGGCACGAACGAGCCCTTCGAGCCATCTGCTGCCTTCTGGGCCATCACATCGAAGTGCTCTTCATCGGTGATTCCCACCTCATGGAGTGTTGCCGGCATGTGCATGGTCTCCGTGAAGAACTGGCGGGTGCGGGCGATGGCCTCGCGGGCAACCGGTGCATCGTCGGTGCCGGTAAGGCCCCAGACATTGCGGCCATAGGTCGCGAACTGCTTCTCCGTCTTCTCGGAGAGGACATGCTCCATCCAGGCAGGCGTAAGAATAGCAAGGCCCTCACCGTGGGTGATGTCATAGAAGGCAGAAAGCTCATGCTCCATCGGGTGCACGCACCAGGCAGGAGCGCAGCCCTCGCCGACAAGGCCATTGATTGCATGGCTTGCAGCCCACATGAGGTTTGCACGGGCATCATAGTCATCCGGCTTCTCAAGGGCAATCGGGCCATAGTGGATCATGGTCTTGAGCAGGGCCTCTGCCATGCGCTTCTGCACGTATGCGCCATCATCCATCGAGAAGTAGTTCTCGAATGTGTGGCTCATCATGTCCGCCGTGCCAGCTGCGGTCTGGCGTGCCGGGACCGAGAACGTGTAGGTCGGGTCGAGCACGGACATGGTCGGCTTCAGGCACTCAGCAGCCGTTCCCCACTTCTCGTTCTTTGTCATGTCCGAGATGACGGCAAAGGCATCCATCTCAGAGCCTGTAGCAGCAAGCGTGAGCACCGAGAAGATCGGAAGCGCTGCCTTGATGAGCTCAGGATGGATCACGAGATCCCAGGCATCGCCGTCGTACTTCGCACCGGCTGCAACGACCTTTGCGCAGTCGATCGTGGAGCCGCCGCCGATTGCGAGGACCATATCGATAGACTCCTTGCGGCAGAGGTCGACGCCGCGGCGCACAGTCTGGATGCGCGGGTTCGGCTCGACGCCGGAGAGCTCGAAGATCTGAAGCCCCGCATCGGAGAGGATCTTCGTTGCCTGGTCATAGATGCCATTGCGCTTGATGGAGCCGCCGCCGTAGCACAGAAGGACCTTCTTGCCGTATCCCGCAAGATCCGCGAGGTGCGAGATCTGGCCCTTGCCGAAGTGGATGGTCGTGGGTACATGGAACGCGAAATTATACATAGCTACTCCTTAGCCGGCATGGTTCTGCCGTTTGCTTCAGTCTCCACTGTACCCATCCATCCTGCACAGAAACGCCTCGCAGCCAAATGGATGCCTGTATGAGCCAAAGAGCTGTATGCATATCTATGAAAGAAGGAGCTTCGCTCCCCCAGGGGGCAGAGATTCCGTGCGCCAGACGGCAGAAGAGACTGCCTCGACAAGATGCCGGTCATGGGAGACGAGGATGAGCGCCCCTGCAAAGCCCGCAAGGAAGCGCTCGAGCGCTTCCACGGCATGCACATCGAGATGGTTTGTCGGCTCATCGAGCACAAGGAGCTCTGCCCCGTCGAGCGCCGCAAAGGCGAGGGCAAGCTTTCTGAGCTCGCCTGGGCTGACCGAGCTGCCTGTACGGTAGCTCTCAGGCTCTGCATTGAGCTGTGCTGCCAAGGAGAGCACCGCACCCTGTTCTGCGCGGTCAAGCCCGCGCAGGCGGCCAAGCAGCTCTTCTGTCTCCTCTGCCTTCAGCTCCTGCGGCAGATAGACTGCCTTCACGCCGTCAGGGATGCCTTCTGCCACAAGCGCCTTGATGAGCGTCGACTTGCCGGCGCCATTGGATCCGACGACAGCTATATGCTCGTCCGGTCCCACGAAGAGCTCCGGGATCTCCAGTCCATATCCTGCATCGCCGAAAGGAATCGTCTGTGCATCCAGATGCGCCACGGTGTTTCTCTTCGAGCGCACGCCCGAGGCTGGCAGCTCCCCGTCATAGCTCTGCGCAACCGAGGCTCCTGCCTTCTTGCTGAGACCATCCATGCGCTGGTCGAGCTGGCGGACCTTGTCTGCAGCTTTCCGGTCCTTGCCCGAGACGATGGCACGGCCGATCTTCTCCCGGCTGTCATGGTCATGGGGATCGAGGCTGCGCCTGCTCCGCTTTGCAGCAGAACGGTCCACCTCCTCGCGGCGCCTCTGCTGCTCCTGGGCAAGGCGGCGGTATTCCCTTCTGGCTGCATCCCTTGCATGGAGCGATGCATCATGCTCCTGCATCTGCTGCTCACGAACAGCACTGTAGTTTCCAGGCCGCATCCTGATGCCTCCTGCCTCGAAGCAGAGGCAGGAGGTGGCCAGCTCATCGAGAAGCGTCCTGTCATGGGAGATCAGCAGGCCTATGCCGGAGAAATCACGGAGCGTCTCCAGCAGAAGCTCGCGTGACGGTGCATCAAGGTGGTTGGTCGGCTCATCCAGAATCAATACATCGGGCTCTGCTGCAAGAGCGCACGCAATCTGCACGCGCTTCTGCTGGCCTGAAGAGAGCGTCTCATAGCGCCAGAGCCAGTTGTCCTCTATCGCAAGCTTGCGGCGCACCTTCTGTGCCAGAGGGCTCCAGTCGCAGGCGAAGTCGACAAGATCTGCTGGTTCGGCAGTGGCATCCTGCGCACAGAGGGCCGTCACAAGGCCCCTGGTCACCGTTCCTTCATCAGGCTCGAGCTCGCCGGAAATGATGCGGGCAAGCGTTGTCTTGCCGCAGCCATTGGCACCGATAACGGCATGCCAGCCATTGGCAAAGGTGCAGGATATGTCAGAGAAGACAGAATTGACGGAGCCGGGATAGCAATATGTCACATGAGAAAGAGAAAGCTGCATGATGGACCTCGCAGACACAGGGACAGGGGACACAGGAGTGTCCTGGCGAACAATTCCCGTATGCTCATGAAGAGCAGTGTCTACCTGCGCAAGGCTCCATTCCTTTCCTCGGAGAGCATCGTCTCTGCCCTATGCAGCCATGAGAATTTAGCACAGTCTTATGCAGGGTACAAGACTTGCCTCGCAGCAAGCCGTTCTGAAATAAGCCTCTCCCATCTCAATGGTGCAAGCATCCGTGTTCTGCAACCTCAGTCAGCTGAATTGCATCCGATCGTAGTGAGCACTTCAACAACTGATTTCGCCAGAACCGCACCGTATTCAGCCATCTTTGCTGCCCAAGTTGTCTGCTCGACAACGGAGGGCAGCAAAATAAGCTTCTTGTGCTGTTCGATGCACGCCCTGGCCTGCGTCCTTGTTCCGCTGGTTTCGCCTGCCTCCACGATGACAGTAGCTTCGGACAAGGCAGCCATGGTTATATTGCGCTTCGGAAAGTAGAAGCGCTGTGTCTTGATTGACTGATGATCATAGCGATAGATGGGCACCTGGCTAATTAGGAGATGCTCTGTGGCTACCAGCCCCTGCAAATCCTCGTTTTCCTTTGGATAATATCTATCTCTATCGGCGTTCCGATAACGCCTATGACCCCGCCTCTTGCTCCTAGGGCAGTTTTTGCGACAACTGCATCAATTCCTGCTGCAAGCCCATCAGCAACAGTTAAGCCATGCCTGGCGAGCGCAGAGGCTATGCGCGCTGCAGCGAGTCTGCCACGTTCGCTTGGATGACGAGTGCCGACAGCAGAGATGCATCTTGAATCTGCTAGATTGATATCGCCACGACAGCAGAAGGCCGGCAATGGATTCTTCTGAGCTCTCAATCCGCATGGGAATTGCGGCGATCCATCAACCAGCGTGGAGAAAGACCCAAGCCGGTCCTTCACATGCTGCGTTGCTTCTGTACGCTTCTCGCTGTCCGGAAGAATGCCATCGATTGCATCAGCTGCCGTACTCGGAAATCCGCCGTTTCGCTGAATGAGGTTCGATACCTTACTTCGGGAAGTTCCTTCGACAGCATACAGATACTCGTATGCCATGAGCTCCTTGCAGGGAGAAATGACCCCCTCGGCGCTGATTGCCGGCACCATGTCGCACACCCCCCTAGCTTTCACCTCTCCATTGCAACGATGATGCTGCCTGACGAACAGTACAATTGTTCTCATTCAATATTGCACGTCAGCCTGCTGGGTTCCTTGGCAGTGGCAACAATCGTCTTCTGCAGAGCCGTGTACACCACTCTGCGGCATCTGCGTCTTGGGCTTCAGGACTCGAGAAGTTCGCTTTCTTTTCGATGAGGTCAGCGTAAGCGAAAGAAGAGGATATGGAGCCATCTGGAATGATGAGACAGACATCTCCTCAGAAGAGCTGTGGGAGCATGACATGACAGCAGAGATGCCAGAATCCAGCTGATATTCCTGCCGTGTACCGCCGTTCCCGCAATCAAGAAGACAATGCCCCGCCTATTCCATAGCAGCGGAAACAGGCGGGGCAATGTGATAGTGAAACCGATCTATTCAGCTACGAGCAGGCCCGTGCCATCAAGCTCGGAAAGCGGCATCTGCTGCTTCTTGGCTCTCGCGCAGGCTCGTCCGGCAGAGTCTCCCATATCGATAACGGTCTGCTGAATCCTGACAGATGCCTGCACGAGGAAGCTCGTAGAGATGCAGCGGCCCACTGTCAGCATGTTGCTTATCGTCTTGTTCGTAAGGCAGCGATAGGGAATCTGATAGTACTCCCCCTTCTGGTACTTCTCCATATGCACGAGCCCCTTGGTAGCGGAGTGCACATCGATATACCAGGTGCCATTAGCAACTGCGTCATCGAACTTCGCACGCTTCACGTAATCGTCCACATCGAGGACATAGCTTCCCTGGATGCGCCAGCTCTCGCGCACGCCGAGCATGGGAGCGATGCGTATGAGATAGGCATCTTCGAAGCCTGGCATATAGGCCGTCAGGAACTTCACGAGACGGCGAATCCGCTGCCTTCCTTCACGCAGAGCCTGGCTCCTTGCAAGGGCAGAGCTGTTCTTCTTGAGGTCGGGCAGATGCGGGCAGTTGAATGCCATGCATCCCGGCTCCCCCGGAAGCGAAAAGCACTGATAGTAGACCAGATCTGACGGCTCCAGGATGCCTGCTTCAACGCCTTTCCGGAAGAGCGGCTCGAGCTTGAAGCCGCGTCCTGCAACCATGGCGGACTCCCAGAAATAGCCATCCACAAGAGGGCTGAACTCGTCTCCGAGAGACAGGCAATACCTGCGGTAGCAGTCGACATCGATGCCGCCCATCTCGAAGCGAAGCGAGCTCATCTGGTTGTTACCGTCATCGTCTCCTGCAAGGCAGGGAACGCCCGCAAGGCGCGAGAGCACCGCATCGCCTGTAGCATCCACGAACTGAGCAGCACATATTGCCTTGGGTCCTTCTACTGTCATTGCCTCGATGGCAGAAATCTTCCCGTCCTTCACATCCGCGCAGACAAGCGGCGCATCGTAGAGCGCCTCTCCTCCCGCCTCGTAGAGCATATCCTCGAGCACGCAGGCAAAGCTCTCAGCCGTGGTCCAGATGTAGCCCATCCGGTCCCCGTCCTCGCGGGTCACGATGCCAGCCTCGTTCAGGCGCCGCTCGATCTCATGAAGGTTCTTTCCGTGAGGCGCATATGACGGCATCATCGGCGTCACAAGCGCCTGGGAGGGAGAACCGCCGAGAGATGACGCTGCTTCCACGACGAGCGTGCGGTTGCCGCCATTGGCTGCCGAAATTGCGCAGGAAGCCCCTGCCGTGCCGCCGCCGACAACGACCGTATCCCAGGTTCCAAGGACTTCGATATCCTCTGCGCCGAACCTATAGGTCTCCATCCCGTCTCCCTTCTTCCATGAGCCTTCTGGCATCTTGAAGCTCAAGTGCCAGCTCCTCTTCCGTAATCTCTCCCACCCCTGCAAGGTACAGAGCATCGCACCTCCAGGGGTCGAGCATCATCTTTCCTCCCAGAGCCGTACAGGCAAAGCTGTGGGCTGAGATTTCAGCAGCTGAGCCTATCCTGCACTCCTTTGTGCCGAAGAGCACCTTTGTCTTCCCTGTGCTCGCCTTTGCAGAAAGCTTTCCATCCTGCCTGAAGTCGATGACATGGAAGGCTTCATGCCAGAGCGTCAGTTCTTCGAGCGCAGCAAGATCTGGCACCGCAAGGCCCCGCATGTCGAAGAAGGCGAGGACTCCCGTCTTCTCTTCGAGCGCATCTTCAAAGAGCGTGACCTCGATGCTGCCATCTCGAGCCTCCTGCGTGAGCGCCGCAAGATGGATGCCAGGAGCCGACACCTTCTGCCCCTGTACCCGGACAAGCTTTCCGCCGTGACTAGCAATGAAGTCTGAGGCAGAGGTGGCGCTTCCGTCCGCATTCGCAGCTCGCGCTGCCTCCTCGCCTGCGCTAAGCGCCTGAGAAACGATGCGGCTGGCTTCGCCAGGAAGGAGCCTCTGCACACGGGGATCCTGTTCAAGCTGCAGAAACGCAAGCTCTGGGACAGAGGCTTCCTGGAGAAGCCTGGCGAAGGCGCCTTCTGACGAAGCGGCAGCCACTGCTAGTCCTTGGCTGCGACAGCGACGATCTCCTGATCGTCGCCTGCAAACTCGAGCTCCATCTCGGACAGGTCCATGAGCTGTTCCTTGTTGAGGACACCCGAGAGGTCGCTCATCTTCTGGCCGAAGAAGAGATAGGTCTTCGGCAGCGTGGCTCCTGCATCCGTATAGAGCGTCATGCTGTCCACGAATTCACTGAAGGAACCGCCGAGCTCGTCTTTCGTGAACGTGAGCACCTTCGCATCGTTCTTCTGGAGGCGGATGACGCCTTCCTCGTCCACGACACGGATCTCCTGCTTCTTTGACTTCACGAGACCGAAGAACGCCTTCTTCACGGTCGTGGCGCAGAACACATGCCAGCGGCCCGTCGCTGCCACTTCTTCCACGGCTGAAGCATCGACGCTTGAGGACTCGGCGACGATCTTCCTGAGCTCGTCTTCCGTCTTGGCAGCAGAGCCCCGGTCCTTCGTGCGAAGCTCGGTTGCTCCGGTCGCCGTGGCACGCAGGATGTTCTTCTGCGAGTCGATCTCCACCGTAATATCCACGGTCTCCGGATTGGCACCAGCTCGGGTGATGACCTCAAGCACATCATGCCTGATGCGGCGGATATCCTCTTCAGAAGGATTCGGCACGTTGCGCTCGATCTGCTCGCGCACAAGCGCCAGCGCAACACCGATGGTCGAGATGTAAGGGGCGTTCTTTGCAATGCGGTGACGGATGCCCATGCGCTCGCCCAGGGCAGGTGCCACGACAGATGCGGAGCCGCCGCCTCCGACGAGATAGATCAGGTTCGGGTTCAGACCGTAGTCATCGATGAGGCCCTGGACGATTGCCTGGACCTTCTTCATGGCACAATCCATGACCTGTCGGCAGATATCGTCCACCGTCGTTGCGCAGGCATCCGCAAGAGGCTGCCAGGCCTTGCGTGCAGCTTCTACGTCTCCGTGTGCATAGTCGCCTTCTGGCACATAGCCCAGGATGTTTGCCGCGCCGCAGAGCGTAAGCGCGACCTTGCTGCCATCAGCACACTTCACGGCCACATAGTCAGCCTGGTCGTCCTCGCGCGGCGCGATGAGCTCGAGCTCGGGCGAGACGATCTTGTCTGCATCCGTGAACACCTCATAGGCAAGGTCAGCGATATGCGCAGAGCGGGGACCGACATCGAGGAGCTTTCCGTTCTCAACCCTGATCATGGAGCCGCCGGCGATACCGAGCGTGCGGACATCGAGCGAGGTCAGATACAGCTTGTGGCCGCCGACTGTCGCGTTCTTGATCATGACCTTGCCATCCTTGATGGCAGAGATATCGGTCGACGTGCCACCTGCCTCGAGGAAGATGCCGTCAGTGATCTTCTCGTACATGAGTGCGCCTGCCACTCCTGCCGCAAGGCCGGAGAGCATCGTCAAAATCGGCCGCTTCCTGACCTCGTCGATCGACATGACGCCGCCGTCACAGCGCATGATCATGAGCGGCTTCTCGATGCCGGAGCCCTTCACGGCGTCCTCGGTCATGTTTGCCGTCTCCATCATCTTCGGGATGAGGGCGGCATTGACGGCAGCCGTGCGGGTACGTGCCGCCAGGCCATAGAGCTGGGAGATCTCATAGCCGCCCGTCGCGACCATGCCCATGTCTTCAGCCTTCTGGACCACTGCCTGCTCGTCGGTAGGGTCGTCGACCGAATAGGACTCGGAAGCGACGATGACCTCGCAGCCACGTTCACGCAACGCCGAGATGGCAGCCTCCATCGCCTCATCAGTAAGCTTCGCGGAATCTATGAGCTCGTGCTCGGTCTCGAGATACTTTCCCGGTGCCAGCTCGATATTGCCGACTGTCGTCTCGGTACCGGCACGGCCCGCGCCGGCTCCCTTGCCCATACCGACAATGCCGACACGTGCGACATCTCCTTCGAGGAGGGCATTGGTCGCCTGGGTCGTGCCGTGTGCAATGAAGACGACATCTTCCGGTGCGATGGCACCCTCGTCGAGCACCTTGCGGATGGCATCGACGATGCCCTGTGCCACACCCTGCTTTGCATGGTGGGTCGTAGGAACCTTCACCTTCGCGACGATCTCATAGGTCTCGTTGTCGACGACGACGGCGTCCGTGAATGTTCCGCCGACATCGATGCCAATGCGGACCTGTCTGTGTCCCATAGCGTGTATCCTCCCTCGTTTCTGGTCCTGATTATGCGCGTTCGACTGGAAGGGGGCCTCTGGGCAGCAGCCCCTCTGAGCGAGGACCGGGATATTTCTGCTTCGAGGTAAATCGAACGCGCATAATCAGAGCCTCCCGGGCGCTGTTGCGCCCGGGAAAGCGGCCACTCTAGAACAGTGCGATTGCCGTATAGAGCAGGATGAAGAATGCCATGACCATCGTGTACGGAAGCGTGGACTTCAGGATATCGTTGACGTCGACGTTCGCGTAATCCGCAACGATAACGTTCTGGGTGTTGGTCGGGTCAGACACGCACTGGACGACAGAGGTCGAACGCAGCGCCATGCCCACAGCAGAAGCAGAAAGCGTGCCTGCGGCGACCATGATCTTTGCAAGGCCGGAGCCGAGGCCATACATGTTGAGCGGGCCACGGTAGAGCGCAAGCGGCGAGAGGATCGTGAAGAGGATCACGTAGACAATCGGGTTCGACGGGACGATGGCGGAGATGATCGGCTGCATGAGCGAGGAGGTCTGGGTAGCAGACACGCCGTTCAGAAGGATGCCGATGCCCATCATGAGGCCGACGACGCCGGCAACATCCTTGATGCCCTCGACGACGGAGCTCGAGAGGACCTGGATGGCCTCCTTCGGCTTCGTGATGAGGACGGTCACGATGATCGAGATCAGGAGTGCCGTCTCGGCGTTCCACTTGAGGAAGAAGACAAGCACGATAGGCACGAGCGGCATGATGAGAGCGACAGGATTCACATCAGTCTTGGCCGGAGCCTTGGCAGCCCAGGCAGCGCTCTTCTTGGCAGAGCGGGTGTTCACGACGATGTAGACGATTGTGACGATGACGCAGATGACGCCCATGACGGCAGAGGTCGAGAGGATCACGTTCATGTCCATGCCGATGGTATCGACATAGAGCTGGTACTGGGAGACGTTGAAGAGCAGGCCGATATTGAGGCCGAACAGGATGAGGCTTGCTGCCACGACCGGCTCGATGCCAGCAGAGAGGAACAGCGGGATAGCGATCTGGGAGACCATGATGACCGGGCCAGCGCCACTCATGGCAGTGAAGATGATCGCGATAGCAGCGGTCAGGGCGAGGGCGATGGCCGTCGGCTTGTCGCCTGCAAGCTCTGCTGCCTTGCGGATGATTGCGTCGGAGATGCCCTCCTTCTGGATGGCCTTCGCGAAGATGGCGCCAAAGATCGTGACAGAGATCGTGCCTGCCAGCTTCACGGCGCCCTTGGAGAGCACGAAGTCCGTGATCGACTGGGTATCGGCATCAGCCGATACGAACGGCACGCCTGCAACCGCAGCAATCAGGATGCCCATCAAGGGCAGTGCCAGGATAGCCGGCAGCTTCTTTGTCATCATCAGGACAACGCCTGCAATGAAGATGGCGAAGATCAGGATGACCTGCAATGTTGCCATGCTCGCTCCTTTCTGTCTGGGTTCCGCCGCCCCATTGCAGCAGAACCGAGCCTCAGCATGGGCCGGATGCTAGCACGCTCTGTCTGGTATCGGAATTGGAGTACCGCTGAGCGGAAAAGTGCCATTCGGAGTGAAGAAAGCTCCATTCGGTGCTGCAGATTCAGCAGAATCTCAGCTCGGAGGGTACTATATCTCTCAAGAGATACATCTGAAAACATTTGGAGATACCTGCTCTTTTGCATCTGTTCATTGGTGTTTTACCGGTGAACGGCAAAACCCGTAACCGTTTCTCCATCTTTCGTACACATCTTTTGGAGGGTGCATGGCAGTCAAGGCATACGACAAGAAGGAGCTGCCTCAGGTCATCAGCACGCTTGGCAAGGCGTTCGAGTTCGCAGAGAAATGCCTGCCCGAAGGTGCGGCAGGCTTCTATCGGCGCTTCGCGAACTCTTCGGTCGCCGCTACCTGCACAGGCCCCGATGCACATCCAGAGATTGGCGGATCTGCTATCGAGCTCGTTCTCGATGTGAATGAGGATGCTTCTATCGATACCCTCCTCATGAACGAGAAGAGGCTCTCGAAGCAGGAGACCGGACGTCTCAGATGGGAAGCAGAGCTCCTCTGCCGCTATCAATGGGAGACAGGCCTTCCCTTCCCTGCCGTCTTCCGCACGCTCTCCCCAGAGCGTCTCCACGCACTCCATGCAGATCATGCAGAGCTCTCCCCTGAAGAGCTCATGCAGAAGATCTCCGTTTCGGCAATGCAGGAGGAGAGTGCCACGAACCTTGCCCGGATGCGGCGTGCTCGTGGCCTTTCGCAGACCGGGCTTGCCCAAACATCAGGCGTCTCGCTCCGCTCGATCCAGCAGTACGAACAGCGCAAGAAGGATATCTCCCACGCGCAGGCCAGAAGCGTTCTCAGTCTTGCCAAGGCTCTTGGCTGCACGATGGAGGAGCTTCTGGAAGCAGAAGAAGCATAAGAAAGACATCTCATCGACGGTCATGCATATCCGCGTCATGCTTTTATAGCAACATGCAGGGCAGCCATTCATGCACTGATTACGTATATTCGGTCGGAGGGGCATCTCTGGGCAGTGTCGGCCAAGGGGAGCAGTTCCTTTTGCGGCTGGGAGCTGGTGATCTCGCTTCGAGACTTGATCAAACGCACGTAATCAGTGCCTGCCAGACGCCTTAGCAACCAGGAAAGGATGCTCCGGAACAGACTACGTACTGCCCAGAACCGTCCGAATGGCAACAATTCCCCAATAAACAACAACATGGAATTGAAGGCTTCAACAGCGTCTACATCTGTCGAGTCTGCAGCACGCACGTTGCCTGCCTTCCAAATCCAGAACAGCTTGCGAATCAGAGACACTCTTTGATCTTAAGATAAGGCCGTTCGGCTTCAATGGAAGCCGAACGGCCATGCACATTGACGAAGTTTCTCGGTCAAGACTCGACAAGACAGGCGAAACGATCGGCAACTGGTTACCCAGCAGTTTCAGACACGCATGTTCCTGCAAGGTAATCATGAATCGCTCGCTGCCCCCGAAAAGCCACCACCATGACAGCCGACAGCATCATGCAGATTGTTCCTGCATAGCCAAGAATGCCATCGACATAGAATCCGCTAGCGAGCGTCAGTGTCTGACGCAGATAGGACCCCATGATAGTGGATGAGCTCTCGATCAGAAGCAGACCCGCAAGCTCGCGTACCAGCAGATCCGGCAACGTAATGTCGCTTCCATCACACTTGAAAACCTGAAGATGGCAGATATGCTTCCCAAAGGTTTGGCCTGGATATACTCGCAGCGGCACCCAGATATAGTAGAACAGGAAGACTGCAAATGAGAGCAAGGCACATAGATATGCCCAGCCAGCAGAAAGTCCCATCGCACTGAAGACATACAAATCAGAGAACATGTCATGCGTTCCCGAAACGAGATTGAAGACAATCACTTCGGGCAATCCGATGAGGATGCCTGAAAGGACCCAATCGATAGAGTATGCACCGATACGCTTCCATGGAATCCCAACGCTGGTGTCAATAAGGCCCTGCTTCTTGCTTGCCTTGGCTCTCTTATTGGCAGACATGGTTATTCTCCTCAAGATAATGAAGAGCCTTCCCCATACGTTTCAGCCCCTCTTCGACTTTTGACCTTGGACAGCCAATACACATGCGGAGATAGCCCAAGCCATCTGCACCATACGTTTCGCCTGCCATGATTCCCACTCCCCCAATGTGCACAAGTGCATCCTGAAGCGCGGCTGAGCTGTAGCCAAGATCGCGCACATCAAGCCAGGCAAGATAGGTGGCTTCTGCATCAACCATCTGAATCTTGGGTTCATTCTCCTTGAGCCATTGCGCAATCAAGGCACGGTTGCCTTGAATGTAGGCACTCAGCTGGTCGGCGTAATCATCGCACTCTCCATAGCCGACCATGGTTGCATATAATCCGGGAAGCGTTGGAGAATTCAGGTAGTCAGTGTGACGTGTGATCTGGAGAAACTCGTTTCTGAGCTGAGCATCAGGAATAATGACATAAGAGCCGCCGAGAGCCGGAGTATTAAAGATCTTCGATGCCGATGAGGCAACAGCCACTTTGTCCCATCTGTCTCCAAGCGAAATCGCGGAACGGTTGCGCCGTTCGGTAAGCTGTATGTCGGCGTGTATCTCGTCCGCTACCAGATAGAGATTATTTGCGCTGCATATATCTGCGATGGACAGAAGCTCATCCTCAGTCCACATTCTGCCTGTCGGGTTATGCGGAGAGCAGAGAAGGAATGCACTGCAGCTCCTGGCTTTGTTTGAAAGATCGTCCACGTCAAGCTGATAGTGTGTCTGGCCATCTTCCCGAATCAGCGAGCTCGAGACCATGCGGCGTCCATTGCCCTCTATTGCGCCAGGGAAAGAATCATACATAGGGCTCAGAGTGAGCACGCCTTCACCAGACTCGGTTGTAAGCCGCACCAAGATTGAAACGCTATACATGACGCTCGGACTGTATACAATCCAATCTTCATCGACATGGGCTCCATAGCGTCTTTCATACCAAGAAGCAACTGCACCTTTGAAGTCATGGTGATTCCAACGTGTATAACCGTAGAGACCGCTTTGAGCAACTCGACAGACGGCATCCACTATCGGCTGAGGCGAGAGGAAATCGGTGTCTGATATCGAGAATGGCAGAATTCCCGGAACGCCAAACCGGTCTTGGATATAATCCCACTGCGTGCAGTAGGTTCCCCTGCGGTCGTGAACAGTATCGAAGTCATATTGCATGGCTACTCTCCAGAGATGACGATAGGATCTTTGGTCGTGTGATTGAGCGGGACGCCTTTGCCGTCATGCAGCCACACATCATCCTCTATGCGGATTCCTCCAAGCCCCGGGACGTATACTCCAGGCTCGCAGCTCATAACCATGCCTTCATGCAGCGTGTAGTGGCACCCTGGACGAAGAAGAGGCAGTTCCGTCTCATCGTCCACGCCGATGCCGTGTCCCAATCCATGGTTGAAGAATCCTCCATAGCCTGCAGCTTCGATGACGGAACGCGCCGTGGCATCAACATCTTCCGAGCTGACACCCTCTCCCATCTCATCGATCCCTGCCTGCTGGGCTGCACGTACGACCTTGTACAGATCAAGAATCGAATCGTTGGGAGTTCCGCAGAAGACGATACGGGTCATATCGCTTTGGTAGCCATCGACCTGAAGACCGAAATCAATCATGACATGCTCTCCCGCATGCAGGACATCTCCCCTGGGGCGGCCATGCGGATCTGCAGTATGACCACCGATTGCCACAATCGTATCGAATGACATCTTCTCGGCACCATGGGCAATTCCTTCATACTGCAGGAGGGCCGAGATTTCGTAGTCGGTCATTCCTGCATGCATTTTTGTTACGACACCCGAAAAAATCGCGTCGGTAATATCCACAGCATGCTGAAGCTTGTCTATCTCCTCCGGCGTCTTGCAGATACGCAGTTCTGCTATCTCATCGCCCAGCACTGATACATGCGGCACCTCTTCCTTGAGCATCAGATACTGGCTGGCATGCGTTGCCGAATCTTCTATGCCGAGCGTCTGCCATCCCTTTTCGGCTGCCAGCCTGCCTACTGCGCTATAGATCGCTGTTCCGGTCTGTGTTGCAAGCAGGCTGACGGTCAGATCATGCTCGCATGCACGAGCTTCATTGATATAGCGTCCATCCACCAACAGCCAGCCATCATCACGGGACACGACCACCGAGCAGCCGCTCCCCGTCATGGTGCGCATCCAGCGTTTCATGGCTTTGCTGCGAATCAGGATGGCATCAAGCTTCTTGCAATCCAAGAGATTGCGAATCCGGTCGAGATGTTCTGCCATTTCGAGCTCCTATCCTCAACGCAGCTTTTCTTTGGCGATCTGGAAGAGCCCCTGCACGCAGGAGATCTTCCAGAACGGGGTGCAGCTGGACGCTGCACCCCAAGAGCAGCTAGATGCCGAGATCGAGATCGTCGAGAATGGCCTGGTCTTCATCAGTAAGAAGAGATGAGCCCTTATTCTCGTTTTCTATCTCCTTCTCGATGAAGCGGCGCTCATACATCTTGAAGAAGGGGTAGTAGAGCGCAAGCGAGAGCACAAGCTGGATTGCATTCACGACCAGCGAACGCCAGTCAAGATTCGTGAGATAGCCCTCCAGGAAGACTCCCACATAGGGCGGTGTGAAGAACGAGGGAGTAAGCAGCCCAAGCTTCACGGCAAAGGCATCGACCGTAGAGATGATTCCGCCACCGATAACGTACGGGAGGAAGAAGATCGGGTTGAGAACAATCGGCAGGCCGAAGAGGATCGGCTCATTGATGCCGAAGAGCATCGGGATGAAGGCGACGCGGCCAATCTTCTTGATTGCATCGGACTTCGACAGGCAGCACCAGATTACAAGGCCACCAGTAATGCCCGTGCCCGTGAAATTGCCAAAGGCGGACATCGGTCCCGGTGTGAAGAAGTGCGTCATCGGAAGGCCTGCCTGATAGTTCGCGATATTCTCGGCCAGGAACTGGGTCGAGATGGGGCTCGTGATCGGGCTCAGGACAGACGGATGGATGCCGAAGAAGAAGAGCAGACAATGCAGCATCTTGAGGAACATGTAGGCAAAGGGGTTGTCCATCGAGCCGACCAGCGGCGCCAGGATTGCCGTAAAGATCAGCGGAGGAAGCACGCCCAGCACATTCGTGCAGAAAATCCTGATGACAAGGAAGAAGCCAATGATGATGACGGAGATAGGAATCATCTCAAATGAGCGCGATACGAAGTCAGGTACGGATTCTGGCATCTTGATCGTGAAGTTCTTCTTCTTGCACCAACGGAAGAGCTCGACTGCGATGAGCGTTCCGAACATGCAGGTAAAGAGTCCCTTGGGACCCAGATAGGTCGTGAGGATGCCACCATCTTCGGTATAGTCCACTGAAAGGATCAGAAAAGCAATGATGCCCATCGATAGACATCCCGGTACATCGAGCTCATAGCTCTTTGCCATGTGGTACGCCATGATTGCCGAAGCATAGAGCGACATCAAGGCCATGCCGACCTTATAGGGAATATAGATCGTATCGAGATTCGCAAGAATCCATTGCGAGACAGCGTTGTCCTCGCCAATCATGTTGGGGATGGCTTCCGGAATCAGGCAGAATGAGCCGATGATCAGAAGCGGCGTAAGTCCCACCATGGCTTTCTTGATGGCACTGAGATGGACCTCTTTGTCCATCCAATTGGCAATCGGATTGAGATACTTGCCGATGACCTTCTCAAAGTTGGTCTCCTCCGGCTCGGTCAGCTTCTCAGACATCGTCTATCTCCCCTCTGCCTTGAGCTGGATCTTGCGCTGCTCGACGAGCACCTTCTTCAGGACCGTCGTGCCATCCATCTGTCCATAGGTCTGTGAGTCGACAACGACGACGGGAATCTCGCGGCCATGGAGCGCATTCTTCACGCTTTCCAGCTTATGGGCGATCTGAGGGCCGAGGACGATAGCATCAGCATCCTTGATCTCGGAATCGAGGATATCGACCGGAATAGCATCGAAGTGGAAGTCCTCCTCTTTGAGCTTCGGACTACGTTTCACGGCATCCTTCATTGCGTTCATGAGCATGGTGGTGGAGAGACCGCCTGCACAGCACAACACGATATTCATGATGCTTCCTTTCGGTTTACCTTCCTGCTTCCCTGTACTCAGTTACTTCTCTTCTGCATGCTCCTTCCGGTCTCGCGCCTCGAACACATCGACGAGCTCTTCTATCAGATCGCGCGCCAGCTGGGCAGACATGTAGTGATCCTGGGCGTGCGCCTCGAGCAGCGAAATGGAATCCGCATCTTCGCCATCGGCACTCAGAGCAGCCGAAATCATGGCAGTCTGAGCATTATGTGCCGCGATATCGACCTTTTTGGCTTCCGCCAGAAGCTGATGTGCAGCCTCGTACTCTCCTGTCTTCACTTTCTGAAGAGCTTGAAATGCTTTGGCCTTGGAATCTCCCGAGGAGGAGATCATCATGAGTATCTGCTGTTCTGTTGGGGTCATAGATACCTCGCTTCTCGTGTGCTGCTCTGATGGTCTGAAATCAATCCTGCCAGGTCAGGAACTCCTCGACCTGCCTTCTGTCGAGCCTGTGTGCTAGAGCTACGGCAGCCCTTGCCACCCCTTCGATATCCCTGAGGTCGGCAATGGAACAGCTCGCGTGGCAATAGCGAAGCGGAATGCCGAGCACCAAGGCAAGGCGTCCGCCTCCTGTCAGATGCGCCGCTCCGGCGTCGGTGCCTCCACCGCCGAACATGTCGCGCTGGAAGGCAAGTCCCTCTGTTTCAAAGAGCCTGCGAGCAGCGCGCAGGAGCTTCCGGTTGGGAGACATCGTCTTGTCGTAGTGCTCGAGCATGAACCCTGCGCCAAGCTGGCGATGATTCTTGAAGCCTCGATCGAGTTCCGCATGGTTCGCCGTATCGATAGCCACTATAAGATCCGGTTCGACGAGCTCTGTCACTGTTCTGCCGCCCCGAGTCCCTACCTCTTCGCTTGACGTGAATGCGAAGTAGAGATCGTTCTTTCGCCCGGCATCTGAAGCCATCGTCCTGCATGCTTCGACAAGAGCTGTGCAGCCAGCTCTATCATCCAACGCCTTTCCGGCAACCCGTTCCGGCGCAAGCATGCGCGCATCGGTCGCAAAGGTCACCATGGCACCTTCTGCGACCCCCTGTGCCCGCGCCTCCTCTTCCGAATCGAAGCCAAGGTCGACGTAGAGCTCCTCTATCGTGCCCTGAGCCGTGCGGGTCGTATTCAGGATGCCGAAGAGTTTGCCTCCATCCTCCGATGTCACACGTACTGCCTGCATGTCACAGCTTTTTGGCAGCACATTGCCCACAGGCAAAAGGAACAGCATTCCCTCCGGAGAGATGGAACGCACGATGAAGCCAACCTCATCCATATGGGCACAGAAGAGGAGCTTTGGTGCATGCTCCGTCTTGACTGCAGGCGGTAGATGAAAGACCATGCTGCCAAGCCCATCGAAGAAGATTTCTCCGGCAAAGTTGCCGAGAGCTTCTTTGATGAGCGTACGCACTTCCCCCTCGTCTCCCGCTATCGCATCGGCCGAAGACAGCCTAAGCAGCAGTTCGCTATGCATTGAGCACTCCTTCCATCCCAGCAAGCCTGATTCTGAGCTCACGCGACGAGGCGCTCTGACAGGCCTGTTCCACAAGTTCGGGCCTAAGCATCAGCTGATAGAGACGCTTCGCGATTCTCTGATACAAAGGCATGCTCTTCTTGGTAAGACAGATCATGAAGACGATACGAACCCGACCAGGCTCTTCTCCGAGAAGACCCGCATCGGCAATAGCTACTGCGATTGCATCCCGCTTTCCATTGGTCTCGATAGGATGAGGTATGCAGACGCCGTGCAGATATTTCGTCGATGAGAAGGATTCACGCTCGAGTACAAGCTCCGTGAATCCATCCTGGGCAAACCCTTGCTCCTCGAGTTCAGTTCCCATCCTGTAGAGCAGCTGCCGATAATCCGCAATGTCAGAGCCATCGATCCGCATGAAACAGCCAGGAACAATCAGGTCCCAGACAGTAGCCTCCACAGCTGAAGGATTCATGTCTCCCGTACGCACCGATTCGCGAATGCCTGAAAGGTCATGCTGATTCAGCATCCCATGGATATAGATGACCGGTATCTGCGTCTCAATCTGGAAGGGAACCATGCTGAACACGAGATCGGGGTCAAACTGCAGCACCTCTTCCTGTTGCTGATAGGAGAATGTTCTGACATCTGCCGTCGGAAAGACCGATTCGAACTGCAGGCGAACCAGATAGGAACCACCTCCGCCTGTCGAACAGACAACAGCTATGCGAGCATAGGAACGAAGTATCTGCTGCCGCACCCGTTCATCGTGGGCAGCAAGGTGACAGGCAACGAGCATGACCTCATCGGGGGTCGCAGCTCCCCCAAGATGCTCCTCCATGAGGGAGCAGAGACGTATCGCCATATTCATGCTCGCTGGGTGCGTAATTTCGAACTCCCGAGTAAGCGGGCTGCTGTAGGATACCTTGCGCGCAAGCCGCTCCACCATGAATGAAAGATGAGCCAGCAGCATCGTGCGCAGCACCCGGTCTGCAGCATAGCTTGTACCATGCGCGGCATCGTAGTCCCGGAAGAAGGCATCCAGATCGCTATCGAGTGCTTGGACATCGCCCGGCAGCGCAGCATTCATCCGAACTGCCCGGGAAAGCGCCCAGGCCATATCGGAACCGCTATTGCCATCCAGAGCGATACCAAAAGCATCGGAGAGACTCTCGACAAGGTCCGAGGCCAGCTCTTCAAACTTCGATGCATCCTTCCGTTCGCTCTGGTTCTCCAGCTCTTTCCCCGTGCGCCCATTTTTCGCGAGCAATAGCGTCGCTGCAGCAAACCCAGCCAGCAACGAGAACTCCGGATAGTTGACCTCGAGCCCTGCCCCATTCAGCGCATCAAGTACCAATCTGGCTACCCGTTCTCTGTCTCCGAGGACGGCGTCGGCAGCATGCGCCGAAGAAGAGTCCTCCGAAGCGAGAAACTGTGCAAGGCAGGCCTTCATATGTCGGCTACTGCCCGATACGCGCAGACCTCGGGAACGCTCACGCTCGAGCATAAGCCCATATTTGCCGGCAAGCTCTTCCAAGCTGTCGAGTGCCGCAAAGACAGTGCCACGGCTCGTACCAGCCCGGTCTGCAAGCTCCTGGGCAGACATGAATCCATCAGAGGAGGAAGCGGCAAGAAGCATCTGGAGAAGATCGCCTGCAGAGATGTTTTCAGCTGCATTCTGCGCGTCAAGCTGACCAAGATAGCGCTCGAAGGCACCGTGGTCATTGATTTCGAGCACTATGCCCTGACCCCGCCGGGTAGTAAGCGAGTAGCCATGGGCAGGACCCGCCTGTCTGAGATGACGGAGATCCTCCTGGACCGAGCGCTTGGAAACCTTGAGACGCGCAGCTATATCTTCCTGCCGGAGCGGCAGAGCTGCTTCCTCGAGCATATGTAAGATATCGCACGCCCGCATGCAGCCCTCCTCCAGAAGGTCAACCCAATGCTTTTCAGTTCTCACCTTACGAGAGAATCAATCGGCCAAAAAGCACGTTTTGGGCGCATGAACGTGCAGAGTTCCAACTAAGTCTCCCTTTAGATGGATTGTGTCGGGCAGCCAGATAGCTGAACCGATGACCTGTCCATGCGCACAAACGATGTTTCTTGACAAAAGCTTGAAAGAGCAAGGCAGAATCTGGCGGAATTGGAGAGTACAATGCGAGTATCGCTGGGCATGAGCCAGCAGCCAAGCAACACATATGCAGAGAAAGGGTCATTGATGAAACCTCGACCTCACAGTCGATGACCCCTCGGTGCTTCTTGCGAGTTGTGCCGCGGGGTACCCCCAAACAACAATCCGAACCAAGGAGCACCTATGATCTATCTGTCCCAACTCCTGGGCAATCCGGTCTACGACGCAAAGGGCGAAAACATCGGCCGCGTGAACGATCTGGGCATTGCCACAGGTGAAGTCTTTCCACGTGTCACCTCGCTCGCAATCGAAGGCCCCAGCCGCACCCCGTTCATGCTCTCGTGGCGCAAGTATGTCGACACGTATAACGAGAACGAAGTGCGCCTGAAGGTTGTCAAGACCGATATCCGCTTCAGCTACCTCCAGCCGGACGAGGTGCTGATTGCACGCGACCTCCTGAACAAGCAGATCGTCGATACGCGTGGTGTCCGTGTCGTGCGCGTAAACGACCTGAAGCTCTCTGACACGAACTCCTCGCAGCTGCGCCTTTTGGGCGCCGAGGTGGGAGCTCGCGGCCTTCTGCGCACGCTCTCCCCCAAGCTCGAGCATGCTGTGCTCAAGATCGCCAAGGCCATGGGCAAGACCATCCCCGAGAAGATCATTGCCTGGAACTACATGGACCTTCTGGACCGCGACCTTTCCGACGTGAAGCTCTCGGTCACGCACAAGACGCTCGACGACATGCATCCGGCAGACATCGCCGACATCATCGAACGCCTCGATCCGCGCCTTCGTGGCCAGGTCTTCGCCCAGCTCGATGCCGAGCAGAAGGCAGGCACCATCGCCGAGTTCGACGATGACACGATCGCCGCCGACATCATGTCCTCCATGAACGATACGGACGCATCGCAGATGCTGTCCGAGATGGACCCGGACGATGCAGCAGAGCTCGTGGGCGAGCTCGACTACGACAAGGCAGAGAAGCTCCTGCGCCTCATGGGCGTGAAGGAGCAGCGCGCAGTACGTCAGCTCCTGGGCTACAAGGAAGACACGGCCGGCCGAATCATGACGTCAGAGGTCGTGGACCTCTTCGAGAACGATACGGTGGCAGACGCCGTAGAGGTGCTCTCGAACCTCGATGAGGACTTCGAAACCATCCACTACATCTATATCAAGGACAAGGACGACAAGCTCACGGGTGCCGTGTCGCTCAATGCCCTGCTGCTGGCCAAGGATGAGGACCACCTCAAGGACATTGCCGATATCGAGGACCTGAAGACCGCCAATCCGGATGATGACCAGGAGGATGTCGCAGAGGACATCGCAAAGTACAACCTCCTCGCAATGCCAGTCGTGGACGACCAGGGACACCTGCTCGGCAACGTCACGGTCGACGATGCACTGGATGTCCTCAACGAAGAGCACGCCGAGGACCTGCAGATTGCAGGCGCCGGCCACAACGACACCGCAGCAGAAGGACGCACGGGAGACCTTGCCTGGCTCATGCGCAACGAGGCATGGTTCTTCGTCTGGATGCTCGGCGTTGCCATCCTTGCTGCCATCTTCCACACCCGCCTGCCCTGGCAGGATATCGCGCTTGTCTCCTTCTGCATGCCGGTTGCGGTCATTGCAGGAAACGACGCTGCTGCCTTCGTGACGAAGAACTTCCTCGAGTACGACTCCGACGACGAGGATGCTCCCTCGATGCTCGGCATGGTGTTCAAGGGCGTCGGCCTCGGCCTCATCATCGCAATCTTTGTGGCCCTCATCGCGACCTCCATCATCGCGAACATCATGGATGCTCCGATGCAGTACACGATGAAGGGCGTGGCTGCAGCAGCAGCCGCGGCGTTTGTCTGCTTCGCGACGACGCCCATAGCCCTCAAGGTCCTGCGCGCCCGCGACGAGCGCAACCTCGAGACCTCCGGCACGACCCTTGCCATCATCTACATGGCTGTCGCCATCGTCCTCTTCCTTGCAATCGCTCTCGCGAGCATAGGAATCTAGGGAGGCGTATGCATGACGGAAAAGAAGATCATGGCTGCCGTACCGGCAGCGCCTCAGGCTCCCGCACCCAGGGCACAGAAGCAGTCTGATGCCCCCAAGGCTTCTCAGAGCTCTTCCAGCTCCACGTCCCAGACGTCTTCAGCAGCTCCCAAGAAGAGCCACGATGTCGCGAAGAAGGCAGGCATCCTTGCCATCCTCGGTTCTATGGGGCCAGGCATCCTGACGGCCTTTGCCGGCAACGATGCGGGCGGCATCGCCACCTACTCCACGACGGGCGCGTCCTATGGCTATGGCATGCTCTGGACCGTGCCACTCATGTGCCTTCTTCTGATCGTCGTCCAGGAGACATCTGCCCGCATGGGATGCGCAACCGGCAAGGGCTTTGCCTCCCTCATCCGCGAGCAGTTCGGCGTCCGCATCTCCGCCCTTGCCATGATTGCCCTCATCATCTCGAACTTCGCAGTCACGCTCTCCGAGTTTGCAGGCATCGCCTCGGGCATGCAGCTCTTCAATGTACCCATCATCGCAAGCGTGCCGGTCTCTGCCCTCATCTGCTGGATGCTCACGATCGGCGGCTCCTACCGAAAGATCGAGAAGATCCTCCTTGCCCTTTCGGCCGTGTTCCTCACCTACATCGTCTCCGGCGTCTTGGCAAAGCCTGACTGGGGAGCAGCGCTCAGCGCCACAATCATTCCCCAGGCATCGAACGATCCTTCCTACATCTCGCTCCTCGTTGCAAACATCGGTACGACCATCTCGCCGTACATGATCTTCATGGTGTCAAGCAACGTCGTGGAGAAGAACCTCGATGCAACGGACATCCCTGCCCAGCGTGCCGACAACATCTCCGGCGCCGTAGCCGCAGAGGTCGTGACCTGGTTCATCATCATGACGACAGGAACAGTGCTCTTCCCGGCAGGCATCTCCGTCGATACCGCAGCTGACGCAGCCAAGGCGCTCGAGCCGCTTGCAGGCGAGTATGCTTCAGGCCTCTTTGCCCTGGGTCTCGTCGGTGCGTCATTCCTTGCTGCCTGTGTGCTTCCAGGCATCACGGCAAGCGCCGTCTGCGAAGCCTTCGGCTGGGAGCGCGGAGCAGACCGCAGCTGGAAGGAAGCTCCTGCCTACTACGGCATCATCACGGTCATCACGATTGCCTCTGCTGCCATCTGCTGCATCCCGAATGTCGACCTTTTCGGCATCATGATGGTCTCCCAGGTCATCAACGGCGTGATCCTGCCAATCCTGCTTGTCTGCATGGTGCTCATCGCCTCTGACCGCTATGTGATGGGCAGGCATGCAAATGGCCGCATCTGGAACGCCCTGACCTGGTTCATCGTCATTGCCGTGACGATCCTCACAGTCATCATGTTCATCCTTCAGGCCATGGGCTACTGAGGACCTCCGCCTATCCCCTTGAAGCTTGCTACAACGGCAAAGAACGCCGGCAGCAGCACGAGCGCTGCTGCCGCGCTGCCATCAAGCGTGCCCTGCATTCCCTGAATGACAAGAGGGATGCCGAAGCAGAAGACAAGGACCGTAAGGATTGGCCAGAAGCCACGCACGATCCAGGTGCCAGGGCCGAAGATTGCCCGCAGGACGATGATGGGAAAGCCTGCCATAAGGACGATCGCGATGGAGCAGGCAATGGCACGCTCGGTCGTTCCAAGCTGCTCTGCTATCTGGAAGACCAGATCGATTGCGATGAAGATGACGAGCACTGCTCCCAGAAGCTTCAGGATCTTCTGTTCCATGGCTGAATCCCCTTTCTCATTCATCCCGAATGGATATACCCAGCATGCCCAGCAAGCAGGGCATCTTCTTTTCAGCGGTCAGCTCTTCCTCTCAGATGGAGCGCCAGCTCCATCTCCTGAAGCCGTAGGTCCACTCCGCTACGTGAAACAAAGCGTTTACACAATCTTGCTTGCATCCCAAGATGGCTGTGGCTTATAGTGTGCGCAACAGACAGGACGTCCAGGAAATCTGGACATTGATTCGATTTGAGAGGAGCGCCAGAGATGATTCGCATCGCCTACACCGCAGACAACATGAATATGAACTGGTGGTGGCGCGATGTGAATACGATCGGTCAATCGTGAGTCTCTCGCGCCATTATACATACGCGAATCTTTGAGGGCTCCGGTATGACCGGGGCCCTCTTTTTGTCTGTCCAATCCCATCAAGCAAGCAATTCAGAAGTTCCATTCGAAAGGAAGATCCATCATGGCAGCAAACACCCAGCAGGCACGTACCATCACCACCGAGGACCACGGCAAGCTCGATGTCCGCGCACTTGTCCTTCTTGCAGTCCTTCTGGCGGCAGGCTTCATCTTGAATTTTACGGTCGGCAAGGCAATATCGTCTGTCTCCGGCGGCATGATCTCCCCTGAGTTCATCATCTCGGCCTTCTGCCTCACGATCCTCGTGATCCGCCCGAACGTCGGCCAGGCCCTCATCATTGGCCTCATCTCCGCAGCCGTCATCCAGATCACGACGACCGCACCCTTCGTCGACTTCGCAGCTGAAGGCGTTGCCGCCATGCTCATGTCCGTCATCGTTGCAGCTGGCATGAAGGGCTCCGCCAAGAAGATCACCCCTGCCATCGGCACCTTCGTCACGACCGTCGTCTCCGGCGTCATCTTCATGCTCATCCGTATCGCAATGGTCGGCGCTGCTGCCCAGCTCGCAGCTGCCATGCTCCCCGTCGTCTTCGCGACCGGCATCTTCAACGCAATCCTTGTCCAGGCCCTCTACTTCCCGATCTGCAAGGCACTCAAGGTCGAGGCATAAGGCATCTATCCATAGCAGCCATCAGAGCACATCGATCAGAGCACAGAGTTAGCAAGAGAAAGAAGCACATCATGGCAGACACGAACTCCCAGGCACGCACCGTCACCGCAGCAGCACACACCGGCACCGATGTCACGTCCCTCATCCTCCTGGCCGTCCTTCTGGCCGCAGGCTTCATCCTGAACCTCACGGTCGGAAACTCGCTTGCGATGGTCGGCATCAAGCCCCAGTTCATCATCGCTTCCTATGCCCTTGCCATCCTGCTCACGAAGGCTGACTTCAAGCAGGCTGCCATCTTCGGCCTCATCTCCGCTGCCGTCATCCAGTTCACGACCTCGATTCCGGGCCTCAACTTCGTGACCGAGCTTGTCGCCGCCCTTGCTATGGCTGCCCTCATCAAGCTCGACCTCAAGGTCGCCGGCAGGAACGTCACCCCGCTCGTTGCCGCCTTCGTGACGACACTTCTCTCCGGCGCCCTCTTCGCTGTTGCCGGCACCCTCATCATGGGCGCAGCGCTCGCCACGGTCGCCGTGAAGATCCCGCTCGTCCTCGGCACGGCCGTCTTCAACGCAATCGTCGTCCAGGCGCTCTATTTCCCCCTGAATAAGGTCCTGAACCGCTAGGATTCCATCAGCTACCATAGAGAGGGCCGCAGGAGCACCTGCGGCCCTCTTCTATACCACGGCATGCTCCATGCATGCACTTATATATATGAAGCAGCAAGCAAGAAAGGGCAGCATGGCAGAAAGCACGAATACGCCCCAGCCCATCATCGAGCTCAAGGATGTCTCCTTCACCTACGCCTCGGCCGCATCCGACGGCACAGAGGCTCCGAAGCCGGCACTCTCCCATATCACGGCCACAATCGGCACGGGCGAGTTCGTCGGCATCATCGGGCCTTCGGGAGCAGGCAAGTCCACGCTCGCATCCGTGATGTCTGGCGCCATCCCTCACCACTTCAAGGGCACGCTCTTCGGAGCCACGCTCGTGGATGGGAAGGATACCTGCGACATCACGCTCACGGACATCTCCCAGATTGTAGGTTCGGTCCTCCAGGACATCGATACGCAGATGGTCGCCTCCGTCGTCGAGGACGAGATGCTCTTCGGCCTCGAGAACTTCGGCGTGCCCCATACAGAGATCGAAGGCAGGATCGAAGAGACGCTTGCAACTGTCGGCATCACCGATCTGCGTGACCGCGAGATCGCAACGCTCTCGGGCGGCCAGAAGCAGAAGGTCGCAATCGCTGCCATCCTGGCCCTATACCCCCGCGTCCTTGTGCTCGACGAGCCGACAGCCGCCCTCGACCCTGCCTCCTCGACCCTTGTCTTCGATACGCTCGAAGAAGTGCGCCGCCAGGGTGTCACGGTCGTCGTGATCGAGCAGAAGGTAGCCCTTCTCTCCAAGTACTGCGACCGCATCCTCGTGATGGATCAGGGCAAGCTCCTGCTCGACGGGACGCCCCGCGAGGTCTTTGCCCATGCCGAGAAGCTCCGCTCCATCGGCGTCGACTCTCCCCGTGTCGCCCGCGTCTACAACAGCCTCGCAAAGGATGGCCTGCTTCCTCAAGGCAAGCCCTGCCTCACCGTGGAGGAGGCTGCTGCCATCGTGGAGCGCCTCATCCCTGAGGCTTCCAGAACTGCTCCGGCCGAGGGATCCTTCCGCCAGGGCTCGAAGCACGTCGTGGCAGCCAGGCCCCATGCAGAAGGGGCAGAGCCAGTTGTCAAGCTCCGCGACGTCTGCTTCCAGTATCCCAACGGCGGCGCTGCCGTGAAAGACCTCGAGATGAGCGTCTATCCTGGCGAGATGGTCGCCGTCGTCGGCCAGAACGGTGCCGGCAAGACGACGCTCACGAAGCTCCTGAACGGCCTTCTCAAGCCCTCCTCGGGCGAGGTCAGGATCTCCGGCCTCTCGACGAAGGAGGTTCCGACAAGCCGCATCGCAGCCCACTGCGCAACACTCTTCCAGAACCCCGACTACCAGCTCTGCAAGGATACGGTCTTGGACGAGGTGGCCTTTGGCCTCGAGCTCCAGGGGATTGATGAGGAGGAAGCAAAGAGGCGGGCACTCCGCGTGATCGAGCGCTTCGGCCTTCCCGAGAAGGAGTCTCCGTTCTCGCTCTCCCGTGGCCAGCGCCAGGTCGTCGCCCTTGCCTCCGTCGTCGTCATGGAGCCCGATGTCGTGCTCCTCGATGAGCCGACAAGCGGCCTTGACTACCGCGAGTGCATGACTGTCATGGACACCGTCTCCGAGATGGCCAATCGCGGCTGCGCTGTCATCATGGTCTGCCACGATATGGAGGTCGTCTCCGACTTCGCAGAGCGTCTGGTCGTTATGGCAAACGGGAGGATCCTGGACCGCGGCGCCACGCTCGACATGTTCAGCGACACCTCCCTCATGAAGGAGGCCTTCATCGAGGCGCCGCAGATCGTCCAGCTCTCGCAGGTGCTCTCGCGCACCGTGAGCCCTGCCTTTGCCGGCATAAGCCAGGTTTCAGGCATCGTCGACCTTACCGAGGAGATGGTCCAGCGTGGTTAATGTGATCGATTATGTACCGGGCAAGACGCTCCTCCACAGGCTCAATCCCGTGACGAAGCTCGCAATCGCTGCTGCCATCATCGTGGCGACATTCCTGTCCGATTCCTACGTGATGCTCCTAGGGCTTCTGGTCCTGACATTCGCGCTCGGCTTCTATGCCAAGTCGCAAGGCAAGCTCTTCTCCCTCATGAAGCTCCTCGTCCCCATCGCAGTCGTGATGCTCCTGCTCCAGACCGCCTTCGTGAGGACAGGCGAGCCGATCTTCCTGTGGATGACAAGCACAGGCCTCATCACAGGCTCGAAGGCCTGCCTGAGGCTTCTCGGCGTCGCCCTTCCCCTTATCCTCATGCTCTCTGTCACGAAGCTCAACGACCTTGCGAATGCCTGCGTCGAGGTGCTCCATATCCCCTACCGCTACGCCTTCACGTTCACGACAGCACTCCGCTTCGTGCCGGTTTTCTCCCAGGAGATGAACGCGATCATGGAGGCACAGTGCGCCCGCGGCGTGGAATACGACACGAAGAACCCGATCAAGAAGCTCCAGCTCATGCTTCCGCTCTGCGTGCCCCTGCTTGTGACCTCGGTCGGAAAGACCGACGCCACAGCGCTCGCAGCCGAGCAGCGTGGCTTCTATCTGAGGACCCGCGAGAGCAGCTTCAAGCGCTACCCCATGGCAGCAGATGACAAGGGTGTCCTTGTGCTCTGCGTGCTTCTGATCGTCCTCGGCGTCCTCTTCTAGGAAGCTCTTCGCCCCCGCCATCGTCCATCCTCATTCGGTATTCAGAAAGTGCTATAAATAGAACAGCTGCTCAATTGTGTACTGCATAAATAGGGCCAGCATGCTGCGAAGTGTGCTGTTTGGTGGGGGCTTCATCTATGGGTTCACCTTCATTGCCGGCATGTCGGCTTTCATCCTCTATACCGCTTCAACGCTCACCCTGCGCCGGAGTGCCACGTTCCATGCCTATCATGTTGCCCTCTTCTGGATTGCCTTTGCGCTGATCTCTGCAAGCACCCTTCTCGGCCCGGTAGCGGAAGGCGCCGTCGATTCGCCCCTGCGTCTCTTCATTGCAGTCACCATGCCGCTGCTTCCTGCCGTCCACGCCACATGGGCGCTTGCTGTCTGGATGCACCCTTCGGAAGCCCGCTCGAATGACCTGAAATCGTTCGGCACGATTCCATGGGCGAGCTGGCTCATTCTGCATCTCACCGGGCTCTTCCTCGGATTCGCAAATTCCCGTTTGGGCGATATCCCTGCACTTGCCCTGAGCACGATGGCAGTGCTCGCTATCCTGCTCTGCTTCAGAGACAGCGGACACTCGCACCAGAACGCCTGAGGCTCACAGGAGCAGCATCCCCTCAGCAAGCTTCACGAACATCCTGGCTGCGACAGGAAGTATCCGGTCGTTGAAGTCATAGGCCGGGTCATGAGGAGCGGGCCACGTCTCCCCGTTTCCGACATAGAAGAGTGCCCCACACGTAAGCTTCGTATACCAGCCGAAGTCCTCAGACGGCCGCCAGGGCTCAGGCAGCTTTTCCTGCACGAATCCAAGCTCACGGGCGCTGGCGCGCACCTTCTCCGCTGCACGCCAGTCATTCACGGTTGCCGGGAAGGGGTCGTGCTTCTCTCTAGACACAGAAAGCCCGAAGCGCTCTGCGAGCTCATGCGCTTCTTTCCCAAGCTCCTCTTCCATGCGTGCAAGGCCTTCATCTTCCCCAGCGCGCAGCGTGAACGAGACCTTTCCTCTTCCCGGAGATATCCCGAAGTCATGGCTTCCCAGAGTCATGCCCACCGTGGTCGCGAATTGGAGCTTCCCTTCCTTGCTCTTATCCAGCTTCTCGGCGGCAAGCTGCATGCGCGCAAGGACAGGTGCAGGATTCGTCCCAAGCTCAGGGGTCCCGGCATGGGCAGCCGCACCGATGAAGGCAAACGTGAGCCCACATGATGCTGGCTGCGTCATGCCCTCTCTCACCATCACGGCACCCTCCTCATGCCCGCTCAGGTTGTGGAAGGCGTAGACCTCGCGGACACCTTGGGATGCAAGCCATGCTGCGCAGGCATGTCCGCCTTCGCCCATCTCCTCTGCTGGCTGGAAGACGAGATAGACAGGACGTCTGATGGCGGCATCATGCTCCATCAGGCAGGCGGCTGCCACAAGCGCTGCCATATGTCCGTCATGCCCGCATTTGTGTGCGACGCCCGGGACTGTGGAGCCGTAAGGCAGCGAGATCGTCTCATCTATAGGCAAAGCATCCATATCGGCACGGAAGGCGATAGGCGCTACGCCTTCTGTTCCTTCAGGGCAGAAGCGCGCAGAAAGCCAGCTGCCGTGATCTTCTGCAGCAAGCGAGGTATGGGAGGAAAGGAAGTCCTGGATCCGCTGCTTCGTCCCAACCTCTCTGCCCGAAAGCTCGGGATGGGCATGGAGGTCATGACGGAAAGTGGCAATCTCATCCCAGAATGCATCATCCATGCGTATCCTCTCTTCCTGTACACCTTCGAGCCATTATGGAACGGCTCTGAGAGATATGGCAGCACTGTCTCTGTCCCGAAATGGAAGGCGCGTGGCCTATCATGGGATAGCCGCAAGTGCAGACTCAGAGCAGGGAGGCAGTCTATGGCAGAGATCAGGTGTGTCACGGCAGGAGAGGGACGCTTTGCGCTCGAGGCTGTGGCTGTCCTCATGCCCCGCGGCATCACAGTCACGGCCTATACGCCCGGCTATGCCCATCTCGGCGCCACGGCACAGGCAATCCCCAGACCTGAGCATGATAGGACCGCAACGGTAAGCATCCTTGCTGTCCCCTGCCATAGGGACGAGATTCCCGCTCACGATATCGCGGCAGCCCTTGCCACGAAGTTCCGGGTGCCCGTTGCGGCAAGCTGCGGCTTCCATGTAGAGGCAGCGTCCGGCGAGGATATCCAGAAGGTCCTTGCCACGACGAAAAAGCTCATCTCCTCGCTGGAAGAAGCGTGCGCCCCCTTCTTCGCAGATACTGCACAGTAGCGTCCGTCCGCCAGCGCGCAAGGCCATCTCCCGCCACTTTCAGGTGCACCTATCTTTGCCCCCGCTATCATGAAATGCAGAAATGACCGGATGGAGGCACGTGCAATGGACACAGACAGCAGGGATCTGCTCGATATGCTCACGCTCATGTATCTCGCCGCGACATCGAAGGCGGAGGGCAGAGGCAGCAAGACGAAGCAGGTAAGCACCGGGACACTTTCAAGAGAGGCGCTCGCAGACCTTGCCCGCAGCGGCTATATCCGCGTATCCAAGGACCCTGCAGGGCGCATAGAGCTCACGTCGGCAGGTGCTGCCACCGGCGAGTTCATGAAGGAACTCTTCAGTGCCTTCCAGGAAGACATCTTCACGACCGTAGCCGCAAGCTCGAAGAAGCAGGAGAAGAAGCGCCAGAATCCTGCCTTCAAGTTCCATATCGTGCTCGATCTCGGACACGGCCTCACCTGCTGGCGCGACATCGTCGTGCCGCAGCACATCACATTCGGACAGTTCCATGAGATCATCCAGTCGGCCTTCCTCTGGGAAGACTCCCATCTCTTCGAATTCCGCCTCACGACGCACGGTAGAAAGATCGAGATTGTGAGCGATGCAGACGGTGCAGGAGAGGCCTTCGCGGCCATCGCCCATAATGGGCCAGTCGATGCGGAGTCAATGACCATCGACGAGGTGTTCCCCAGAACGAAGAACGCCGTCTATGAGTACGACTTCGGCGACTCCTGGTTGCATTCGATCCATCTCGCAGAGACGATCCGCTCCTATCCGGGCACCCTCCCCTGCTGCACGGCAGGAGAAGGAGCAGCGCCTCCGGAAGATGTGGGCGGCTCCTACGGTTTCAGAGAGTTCCTGTCAGCGCTCTCCGATGTCACGGATCCCGACCACGACGGTGCGGTGACCTGGGCTGGCACCGAGAGCTACGGACCGTTCGACCTCGATGAGGTAAATGAGCGCATACAGCGCTGGTACAGGGCAAGCGGAGGCGATAGCGAAGAGGAAGAAGACAGCCTCGAGACAGCAACTTCAGGAGGAGCTGACATCCTGACCTTCCCGCAGAAGTAGAGGCACGGGGTTTCAGTCTTATGCCAGGGCAGCCTGAATCGGCCATAATCGATTCAGGCTGCCCTTTCTGCCGACTATGGTCGATCACCAAAAAGCGCTGCTGCATGGCAATGCTTGCTCAAGGGATGGCCTTAATGCATCGTCAGAAAGAGAAGGGACGGTAAAGCCTGCAGGCCTTTCCGTCCCTTCGCAGGATGTCCCCAGAATATGCTCTATGCCTTCTTGGCGGGCAGCAGCTTGTCGAGTCCTGCCCTGTTGAGCACGATATGCACGATTGCACAGATGAGGAAGAGCACAGCTGAGCACATATGCACGATGCCTTGAGGCGTAGCCGCCTCTTCGAAGCTGAGACCTTCCGCCATGCGCATATGCATGAGCGCACCGCCGCTCAGAAGCGCCATAATCAGAAAGACTGCCATCGCAAGACCGAGGCAGCAGTCGAGTCTCATCTCTCTGTTCATGGACTTCTTCGTCACATTGCGTGTTGTCGCCACGACCTTCCTGTGTGCCTGCACGGCATGCACGACAACCGCTGCGACCAGCAGGAAGCCGAAGAGCGCATGCACATGGGGATCTGCATGGCCTGTCAGATAGGTCACGATGAGAAACACCGCCACGACGATATCGGTTGCAAGGCGTGCTTTCGTACTTGGCTTCTTCATATGCCGACACTCCCGTCTCAATAAGCGACGGGAAGATGTTAGCCTATTGCTACTTATTGCAGAAGACCATATTCGGACGCATTTGAATCATCAATCCGTCTGATTGGAGAGTCCGACATCCTGCAGCCGTCCCTCTTTCTTCAGGCTATGCTTGTTATGGGAAGGGAGGATCTCATGGACTGGATCGAGCAGAGGCTCTTCGAACTCAGGGACGAAAGTGCTGAGTACCGCACGTTCAATGCGCGCGTTGTCGCAACAGCGGACCCTGCCACGATGCTCGGCGTCCGTGTGCCGCGCCTGCGGCGCCTTGCGAAAGAGATCCTGCGCTCCCCTGACAGGGCTGCCTTCCTCGAAGTGCTTCCCCACACCTACTACGAGGAGTATCTCCTCCACGCGTTCGTGCTGAACGAGGAGAAGGAGCCGGAGACCGCCGAGACCAGACTCCGTGCCTTTCTGCCCTTCGTCGACAACTGGGCCGTCTGCGATGCGCTTGTCCCGAAAGCGTTCAGGAAGCTCGCACCAGAGCGCCTCGAGGAGCTGAGCCGGAAATGGATGGCATCAGAGCATGAATACACGAAGCGCTTCGGCATCTCTCTTCTCATGCGCTATCTTCTGCCCGATGGCTTCAGGCCCGAGCATCTCCTCTGGGCACAGGAGGCAGATGACGGGAGATACTATATCGAGATGATGGTCGGCTGGTATGTGGCAGAAGCCCTCGTCACCCAGGAGGCATCGGTCCTTCCCTTCCTCGAGGCAAAGACGCTTCCCGTAAAGACGGAGCGTATGGCCATACAGAAGGCGCTCGACAGCAGAAGAATCGCTCCCAGGATGAAGGAGCATCTGCGGGAGCTCCGCTCCACGCTCTGATTTTCGATATGAAAATGCTCCGGTGTGCAAGGAGGCAAAAGCACCGGAGCATATAGGATTCCCAAGATGAAATGCAATCCTGAGAGCCCTTTGGGGGACTTGTTCAGGGCGCTTCCCGCGCCGACATCAGTTATACCCGATGACGCGTTATCCCTGTTCAAAGCCCCATCATGCAGTGCTTTCTCCACACCTCGGACACGTTGTGCCCGCACTTCCATCACACATGTGGGCGGGATATGTGGATGTTCAGTCGCTTAACAGCGACTGCCCTCAGAATGCATGCGTGAAGGCAAGACGCTCCTCGCCGTTGCGCCTGATATGGACGATGCCGCAATAGACGAAGCCGCAGCTCCTGATCAGTCCCTGCATCGGGATGTTGTCCCTATGGGTGTCGATGCGCACTGCCATGCCTTCTGCCTTGGCCTCATCGAGCGCCCAGCGCATCATGGCAGAGCCGATGCCGAGACCCTGCTTCGCTGTCGCAAAGCGGTGCACGACATCGTATGTGCCATTGTCCTGCCACTCACCTTCATAGATCTTCGCATAGTCAGGCTCGGGACCGGGCAGGAAGGCGAAGGCGCCCTGCGGCACACCATCCTCGTCTGTCCAGACCATCAGATGATGTCCCTCGATATCGCGCGCTATCATCTCTTCGGTCGGAAAACCCACCTGCCACTGGTTCGGGTTTCCTGCCTTCACCATGAATCTCTGCGCTGCTGCATAGATCTCCATGCAGCGGGCAAGATCCTCTTTCCTGGCTGGACGGATGCAACCCATCAGCTGCTCCCCCCTACTTGGCCATATCGTCGGCAAAGGCCTTTGCTTCCTTCAGACGCTCAGCAGAGGGCTTGTTCTTTGCGTAGAACGTCCGCTCTGCGACCGCGATGCCACGTGCCTCGAGCTCCTTCCTCATGAGGTCGAAGGAGTGCTTCGAGAGCCAGGTCGTGGAGAAGAGGGCGGTGCGTCCCACCATGTCGCCGTCAAGCGTCCTGATATAGGAGACAAGCTTCTTGTCGAGGCCATAGGCATAGAGGGCACCGCCGATAAAGAGGACATCGGTGCGGCCGGAGAGCTTTGCCTCAGGAGCGTCGATAGAGACAGCCTCGATACCAAGCTCATCTGCAATGGCCTCCGCGAGAAGACGGGTATTGCCGGAACGGGAACAGTAGCGGACTGCGCACTTCATGAGATCCTCCTAGCGGAATTGACTGATATATATTGTGCTCAATATATTTACGAGGTCAACCGACAAAGCAGGACCAATATGTGGGACACGAACATGGATGAAGCATGAAAATGCTTCTCCGTGTGTACCAATTCCTGATTGCGGGAACAAGAACCCCAACAGCAACGAACGAAAGGCGGATTGCATGTCTTCGAATCTCGAGCTCTACGTAAAGAATGGCTGCCCCTGGTGCCACAAGGTCCTCTCCTTCATGGAGGCAAACGATATCGAGCTGCCGCTCCACAACATCGATGAGTCCGAAGCTGACCGCGAGCACCTCATCGAAGTCGGCGGCAAGCGCCAGGTCCCCTGCCTCTTCATCGACGGCAAGGCCCTCTATGAGTCTTCTGACATCATCGCCTATCTCACAGACCATGTCGTGGAAGGCGAGGCTCAGGAAGCAGCGCCTTCTGAAGAGCCCGCTGCTGCCGCTGGCGCGCACTGCACGCTCGATGGCCACTGCAGCTTCTGATCTTTTCCTGTGCCCTTCCTCATATCGCCCGGATCTCATCACGAGGTCCGGGCGATTCTTTTTTTGCCATCCCATCTACCGGAAGACAGCGGCACCTCCGCAGCGCTCTCTCCGAAAGTTAAGGGCTGACCTGCGGCAGCGGTCCTGCCCCATGCATGCTCCAGGAAAAATGCTGTCTGGATTCAGCAGGCAGAGCAGGGCACAGAACAGAGAGCACGCACTGATATTCATCAGGCCTTTTCCGTCCCCTACCCTTTTTGCAGCCCTATCAGGCACTTCGGGCCTGCGCAGAGCGCTGGCATGAAAAGGGAGGGCCCGAAGGCCCTCCCGAACGGCACGATGCAAGAGATTTTCCTAGGCGCCGATGAGCGAAAGGATCTCCGTCAAGCCCTTCTTGCCGAAGGCGACACGCTCGTCGCCTCCGTCATTGATAACAAGGCAGGGAACGCTCATCACGTCGTAGGCATCCTTGAGTGCCGGGAAGCGGTTCACGTCGTAGACCGCCGTCTCGACCTGGGGATTCTCTGCTGCGATGCGCTGCGTCGCGACGGCGACCTCAGGACACATCGTGCAGGACAGGCCGACAAGCACCTTCATCTTCACCGAACGCGAGATTGCCGCGATGGCTTCGCGGTCTGCGGCGGCTATCTGCTGGCCGGGACCGGAAGCATTGTAGAGGCCGAGCACGAACGAGGTGAACTCATGCCCTCCCGGCACGCCGTGGAAGCTCATGCCGCAGGGCACACCATCCCGAAGGACTGAGACATAGGGGAGCTCTGCCGGATCGTCGGAAGATGTATCGGCACGCGTGACCGAAAGCTTGTCGGTCTCTTGAGCAAGCGCCTCCATGTAGGCGGCAAGCTCAGATGCAATCTCTCCGTCGTCGAGATGGAGCTCGAGGACAAGAGGCTTCTCCATGCGGTCGAAGACGGCAGCAAGCTGCGAGTGCATCGCATCGTCGATGGGACCATCAGAGGAGACCTTCTTCTCCTCCTTCTTGGGGGCTGCCTTCTGGACCCTCGTTGCCGGCTGGACAGGATGGATGCCGGTCTTTTCCTGCGCTGCCTTGAGGTAGCGCTCCATCTCCGTCGCCGTGGCAGCACCTTCGCCGACTGCCGTTGCCACCTGACGAAGCCTCTTCTGGCAGATATCTCCTGCCGCAAAGAGCCCGTCAGCTGTCGTCATCTGGTGCTCGTCTGTGATCACATAGCCCTGAGGATCGAGCTCGGCGAGGCCATGCACAAGCTCTGTGGCCGGTGCATAGCCGACGAAGACGAAGACGCCGACAGTCCCGCCATCCTCAGGCTTCACCTCATGAGTCTCGCCGGTCTTTCCGTCCCTCCATACGAGGCTCCTTACGACGGAGTCACCAGATACCGAGACAAGCTCGGCATTCGTATGCACGGTGATATCAGGATTGGCACGCGTCGCATCGGCCGTCGCCTTGGCGCAGGTGAAATCATCCTCGCGCACAAGCACGGCCACATGTGAGGCATAGCGGGTGAGGAAGACGGCTTCCTCTGCCGCCGCAAAGCCGCCGCCCACGACGAAGACCGGACGTCCCGAGAAGAACTCGCCGTCGCAGGTTGCGCAGTAGGCAACGCCGTGGCCGCGGAACTCTTCCTCGCCGGCAAAGCCGGCACGGCGCGGGCTTGCACCGGTTGCCAGAAGCACCGCGAGGCACGAGATCTCTCCCCTGCTCGTCTTCACATGCTTCACATCGCCCGAGAGGTCGATCTTCTCCACCTCGGCGAGCAGCATCTCGGCACCGAAGGCCTCGGCCTGCTGGCGCATCGTGTCGGTAAGCTCTGTGCCCGAGGCAGCAAGGACGCCTGGATAGTTCACGACCTCGGATGTGATCGTGATCTGGCCTCCGAAATGCTCGCGCTCGACCACAAGGACGCGGTAGCGGGCACGTGCCAGATAGAGCGCCGCCGTGAGGCCGGCGGGGCCTCCGCCCACGATCACCGCATCATAGATCTTCTCTTCCTGTTCCATGGCAGACCTCCTTCATAGCTATCTGCTGCCACCTCAGAGAGAAGGCCAGCTTCCGCTGGCCTTCCCGAAACGTTTCTGTCTTACAGCTGGCCCACAAGATCGAGGGACGGCTTCAGGGTCTCGGCACCCGGCTGCCACTTTGCAGGGCAGACCTGGTCGCCGTGCTCACGGACGAACTTCGCGGCCTGGACAAGGCGCAGAAGCTCCTTCGCATTGCGGCCGATACCGCCTGCGGTGACTTCGTAGACCTGGATCTTGCCATCCGGGTCGACGATGAAGGCGCCACGCTCGGCAAGGCCGTCAGACTCGATCAGGACCTCGAAGTCCTCTGCGAGGACATGTGCCGGATCTGCGAGCATCGGGTATGTGACCTTCTGGATGCGCTCGGACTCGTCGTGCCATGCCTTATGGACGAAGTGGGTGTCGCAGGACACGGAGTAGACCTCGCAGCCCTCAGCCTTGAAGCCTTCATAGTTCTCTGCGAGCTCCTCGAGCTCGGTCGGGCAGACAAACGTGAAGTCTGCCGGATAGAAGAAGAACAGAGCCCACTTGCCGAGGACATCAGCCTTGGTAACAGTCCTGAACTCGCCCGCCTGGTAGGCCTGGACGCTGAAATCGGAGATCTCCTTGTTGATGAGAGACATGTCCCATCCCCTTTCTTTTCTGCAGCTCTGCTGTGCTGCTCCTTAACTGAGAACGATTATTATTATCAATATCCATTCTCACTAGTCAAGAACAATTCTCAATATTTTTCGAGCTTCGTCTTGAAGGAGCAGGCCGTCTCTTCGGAGCAGCATATGTACAGGTCATGATGCATATATATAAGAGCATGCGGAAAGAAAGAGGCACGCCTCCCCATCAGGGAAAGCGTGCCTCGATTAAGTATCTCTAACAATACAGGCTCTTTTTTAGAGATCCTGCTTCACGAGAATCTCCTGCGGAATGAGCTCGCAGGAATCGACGACCGTCTTTGCATAGGCAGCCGCCTCGTCGGAAAGGACATTCAGAAGCGGGGTCATATCGTAGTCCTCGATATTCACCTGCTTCGTCGACTCGTTGTCCTGGGCATCCGGGAAGCGCTCGGATGCCTTCTTCACCATGAGCTCGTAGGCAGGGGCGAACGGGGCAAACCCGTACTTGCCATTAAGCTCATGCTCAAGCTTGTTCATGATCGAGATGCCAGCACGGTCGATATCGCCCCAGTAGAGGACCTCGATCGTATCGGCTCCGAGCGTATCGAGCAGAAGCGAGAGCCTGTTGTGCTCGATGATGGGCGTGCCGCCGCCGAGGACGACTGCGTGGATGCGCTCGCCCAGGATCGTCGTCCTGCCATCTTCGTACATGAGGTCATGCACATCGAGGTAGGGGTCGAGGTTCTCCGTCACGAGCACGCGCATGTGCTTCCGCCTCCTTGGCGCATGGTAGACGAGGTCAGACTTCGGAAGCGGACGGTGGCGGATGATGTCCTCCATACCGAGGGCACGGAGCAGGCGGAAGCCGTCAGAGCCATACTCGAAGAACTTCTCGTCGCCTCCCATCTGGTAGGCGAGCTGGCGGCGGGTGATGTCTCCAGGGAGCATCCCGTCCTGGAGGATGGAGTTCATCGTCTCGATTTCATGCTCGAAGAGCACATAGGCCTTCGGATGCGAGAGCAGCCATCCGTTCATCCAGAACCTTTCATCGAGCTGGACGATCTTCTGCCTGATCTCTGCGTCGGTCTCGCCACCCCTGCGCACATAGGGAATCTTGCGCAGGTCGCGCGAGTGGGACGGCTTCGGCGGAAGCGGACGCTTCACCGCAGGCGCCTCTTCCTCCTTCAGAGCAGATTCTTCCTCTGCCTCAACGGCTGCATCGCTGTCGATGCCCAGAGCCTCGTCAGCCTCTGCCTCTTCAGCAGCTGCCTCCTCGGCTTCTGCCTCGCGCTCAGGCTCGAGCATGGATGCTGCCTCGACAGGTGCTTCTGCCTCCTGCAGAGGCACCTCTTCCGGCGTCTCTTCTGAGGAATCCTCCTTTGCCTTCACGATGCGGTGGGTGCGGCGGCGCCTCTTGCGCGGTGCCTCGGCAGCCTCATCTGCAGATTCTGCCTTGGCCTCCTCTGCCTCTTGAGGCTCTTCTGCAGCCTTCGCCTCAGGCTCTGCTGCAGCAGCTTCTGCCTTCCTGCGCGTGCGGCGGCGGGGCTTCTTCGGTGCCTCTTCCTGCTCCTGCACATTGTCTGCCTCGGAAGCATTGGATGGGCCTTCGGCCTCTTCAGCCTCAGGCACAGCCTTCTTCGTCCTGCGCCTGCGGGTCCTCTTCGGCTTCGGCTCCTCTTCAGGAGCCTCCTCCTGCGGTGCAGCTTCGGCCTCCGGCTCTGCCACGGCTACTGCAACGCTTTCAGATGCGACCGGTTCGCTCTCGGGAATGATGCCTTCTTCCCTGTCAGCCTCTGCCGCCTCTTCTTCGGCCTCTTCGGTCGCCTTGGCATAGGCAGCCTCGATCAGCTCGTCCTTGATGCCAAAGACATTGTCCTGTCCATACCAGACCAGGACTTCGGAGCAGATGCTGTCCTGCGTCTCGCTGTCGTCGAGCCCGACCTTCGAAAGAAGCTTCTCGAGGCCTTTCCTGTCCGTGCGGTAGTCCTTGAGACGCACGAGCGCGCTTGCAAAGCCAGAAGCCAGATTGCGCTTGGCAGGCGGGATCAGAGGAGACACCTCATCACGCACGAGCTCCATGAGGGCATGCTCGACATCAGTCAGTTTTCTTGCCATTTCAAACACCTCCTTTCGATGTAGCAACCACTGCATTTTACCCTGCAGGAGCATCTTGCAGAAAGCGCTCTTGCAGAAGGCCCTGCTTTTCCGGAAAGAAAGCAGGGCCCAAAGACTATCTATGCAGTATTTCAGTTGCCGAAAACAAGCTCCGCACCATCGATGCCTGTCGGCTCGATCGGAAGGAACTGCCCGACGAAGTCATCCATCGCCCTCCCGAGCGTTCCTGCCACCTCGACGACAATCTCATTGCGGCCTGGATGCACCATTCCGTCAAGCCTGAAGCGCCAATCTGGCACGATGCGCACGCCGAGATTCCGTCCGTTTGACCAAGCATGCACGACACCACTGACGTCGGAAAGCTCGAGCAAGAGCGGAGACGCAGCTTCTTTCTCCGTGAGCTCGAATTCGAAGCGGTAGCGTACTCTGCCAGCAAAGGATTGCTGGCCTGGAAGATCCGTTGCGAAGGCAGGCTTCGAGAGCCTGTACGGTGCGCTCCACTCCGTGCCCTTCGACTCGAAGGAGGAAAGCTCGGCAGTGCAGCTCGTGAGGACACGGCGGCTGGAAGCCTCGAATGCAGGCAGAGCCTCCTCTGCCTCGAGCGGGGTCTTCGAGACAAGCACGAACTTCGAGGCACCCGGTGCCAGATCGAGCGCGAAGGGCTCAGAATCTGCAAAGAGCCTGCCCGAGAAGGCGTCGAACACATAGCCATTGCCTTCTGGTGCGCCCATAAGCGTGCACTGGACGCGCTCGGAGGGGCTCTCGTTCACGAAGAAGTACTCGTCCACCCCATCGAGCACGTAGTGGTAGCTCCTGAGCCACGGCTCCGGCTCAGAAGGCACGAGCTCTCCAATGCCTGCATCATAGAGCTTGCCTGCGAGGTCATCCAGGGAAGCGATGTGCACGCAGGAAAGATCTGGCACCTCATGCCCCTCGCTCGTACGCTCGGGGAGGCCGCAGAGGAACCAGACCGGAATGTTCTGGGAGAGCTCGGCAACCTTCAGCAGCAGCGCTTCTGGCAGCGCCTCGCTCCAGGGAAGGACGAGGGCACGGAAGCGCTCGGCGCCTGCCACGAGACGCCACACGCCGTCTTCGCTCTCCTCTGCCTTTGCCTCCATGAGCCAGTCTGCAGAGATGAAGTCATACTCGATGAGGCTGCGGGCAAGGACACGGGCGGGCTTCTGCGCAAGCTGCCAGTCTCCCGACCATTCCCCTTCGGCATTGAAGTAGAGGGCGGCCGGTGCTGCATAGGTGCCGTCCGAGAGAAGGGCTGCCAGCCGGTTCATGTAGTCCATAAGGACCTTGAGCTCTGGATACTGCGGGTTCATGCCATGGGCATAGAGGTGCGGCGGGCAGTCTCCATCCGGGAAGGCCTTCGGGCTGAACGCATGCGGCACGAAGTAGTTCACGCCACGCACGAGCATGTAGTCGGCGAGGTACTTCATGAGGGGAAGGCCCTCTTCCCAGCCATAGGCACCGAAGACCTCTGCCATGCATGCCCCGTGCTTGGCAGGATCGATATGGGCGAGCGAGCCACCGATCTTGCCCAGAACATAGGTGAAGAACTCTGCATCCCAGCCCGGCTTGTGGAAGGCGCGGAAGACCCCCTTGTCATACCCAGGCACAAGCTGCTGCATCACGACATCGATGCCAGCCATGTCGGCATGCGCCATGGCGCGGAAGTAATGGCCTGCACCGTAGCCAAGGCGTGCGAGCGCATTGTTGTCCTCGATCGTATGGCCGATATGGCGGACGTGATGCGCATGGCACCAGTCAGCAATCAAACCGTCGAAGTTCTCGCTCCAGAGCTCGGAGACGGCATCCATGTAGGCGTAGCGCATCGCATGGGCTTCATCGCTCTCGCCGAAGAAGAGAAGCGGCAGATAGCGGACAATGTCGTCTTTCCCCATCTCTTCTGGGAGATGCTCCACCATACGCTCGGGCACGGCTTCGGTCCAGGGAAGGACCATCTGGGGATTCCTGCCGATCGAAGCGCCCTCCGCTCCATGGATGTTGCCGAAGCGGGGCTCATCCGAGAAGAAACCCTGGAAGGTGTGGCCGAACTCGTCGCCGAAGTGCTCGAAGATGGGCTCATAGACCGTATCGAGGAGGATCTGGGTTGCCTCCTTCTCGAGCGGATTGAGATAGCCTTCCGTCTCCTTTTCGCCGCCGCGATAGCTCACCGTGAGCACCTGGATGTACCAGGCACCTTCGGGCAGGTCGAGGTCGACGACCGTGACGGGGCCTTCCGAGGCGCCTGTCGGCCTTCCCAGAGGATCGGTAGACGGACGGCCGAACCTCCAGTCCTTGCGCTCATGGACAAGGGATGTGAGGTCGCGCGTGTCTGAGACATCGGGCTCGTCGTCTTCGGCCCTCCTCTGCGCAAGCACAGCGAAAACCTTCGCCTCGGGATCCATCAGGGCATAGCTGAGGTTCAGCTGGGAGTGTTTGAGAGGCCCCATCACATCGAAGGTCTGGAGCCTGAGGTAGCGCTTGCGGCGTTCAGGATGATGCTTTGCGACCTCTCCGTTCGCGAACCCCGTCGGGAAGTGGCTGTCATCAAGCAGCCAGACCTTCATGCCAAGAGAGCGGCAGAGATCGATGATGAAGGCGATATCGGAGAACCAGCCAGGGCCATTGAAGTCCGGATGCGGACGCGCCTCGATGCAGAGCGCGCCGATACCCGCCTCATGCATGGCCAGAATCGTCTCGCGGTAGGCATCATGGTCCTCCCCGTGAACCCATAGGAACGGGGCAATATGGTTTTCGCTCGTACCCTGAAGCACATCGTCAATCTTGCTCATGGCTCCCCTTCTCTCGTATCCGCCATGATTCTAGAGGAGCAGGGCATCTGGCCGCTATGGCAGGAACATCCCACTCCATTGACCGGAAATGACCTTTCGCTCCAGACCTGCGTTCGCTATCCGAAGAGGTGGATACGTACCTTCAAGAGGGTTGGCTCATCGCAGGAGAGGACCTGGAGCTCGTCGCCATTCAGTCTCCGTCCACGCTTCCATTGTCCATGCAGGACCTCACCCTCTTCGAGCGAGAGCACTTCAGCAAACGGCAAATCCTCCACATCCGACGCAAAGGAGAGCGAAGCTCCGCTGGCAAGGATGTAGGCCTCTGCAACAGATGCATCTTCTGACCCTTCGAGAGGAAGCACTGCCACAGCACCCGGCACACCCTCAGAAAAGATGGCATCAAGCCGCGCTGCGCCGAAGGAAAGATTCTGCGAGAGGCCACGCTCGGAGATGACCGCATCAAGCGCTCTAGCCCTCTCCGATAGCCCCTCTTCGAGATCAAGGAGTCCTTGCAGGCATTCCATCGTCTGGCGGTAGGCTTTGGGATCCTGTGGACGGGACAGGGCAGGGTCCGATGTGTCCATGCCGAAAAGGAAGCCCTGCGTCGCCGTGAAGGGCTCTCCCATCTCTTCGAAGCCGAACGGCGCAAAGATCGGGGCATGGTGATGGCAGATGGCCCAGATGGCACGCGGAGCCAGATAGCTATGCGTGGCCGTCTCGACGATCGAGAGGGGATTTGCCTCTGTGCGGTAGCTGTCGCAGACGTCGCAGAAGCTGCGTACATAGATGTCGGGACAGATGATATCGATCGAGGGAGCTGCCACCTTCCATACCGGCATCATGCGCACCACCGGTCCGCCGGAAGGATAGCTGCCTGCTGGCTTGCCCTTGTCGAGCCAGCAGTTCGCAAGCAGCGGCAGCGCATATTCGCGCCTGCCGGCCGAGGCGACCTCTTCGACGAAGCGTGCGGTATGCCAGGCCTGGAAGAGCTCGTCTGCTGCGGCATTGCTGCCGAAAGCCTCCTCCCAGCTTCCTGCCTGAGCCTTTCCTGCCACGGCCCTGACATCGTCCGGCAGCTCCTCGAGGTGTGCCTTCAGGGCACCGAGCAGGGCTTCGGGGACCTCCTCCTGCGCAAAGAGCCTGTCTGCCAGCTCCGAATGCTCGCGTGCTGCGCACATGAGGCCGCATTCGTTTTCCACCTGCACAGCGACGACGGTCTGCGCCTTGCCGTCGAGCTCCCGCAGATGCCGCATCAGTGCAGCGAAGGCTCGGGCATCGGCAGCTGCAGTCTCGTCCGAGAGCGCGCTGAAGGTCCCATAGGTGGCATGGTAGTGCGCAATCTCGATCTGGCGCTGCCCGCGGATGGGCTCTGCGCGCCAGAAGCGCTTCTGGTCACGCTTGACCCATTCGGGCGCATAGAAGCCCTGTGCATTCTTCCAGGTCCCGAACCACAGCAGAATCAGATGTCCACCATGACTGCGCGCCTGGGAAATCAACGAATCGACCTGCGAGAAGTCGAAGCTGCCCTCTTCCGGCTCCATAAGCTCCCACGTCACCGGAACGGCCAATGTCGTGATTGCGAGCTCGTCTGCGCGCTGCCAGGCAGCCTCCATCCATTCAGAATCGGAGCTTGTCGAGTTGTGCACCTCGCCCGCAAGCGCGACGAAGCGCCTTCCTGCGACCTCAAGGCATGGCTCTCCGTGCCAGGATCCGATCTGTGCCATGTTCTGCTCCTTTCAGCAGCCTGCTGTATCGCGGATAGTGCGGAACGCGCAGAAATCGAGAGCGCCTGTCCCCCGGAAGACGAAATAAAGCGCATGCGTGCCCTGGACAGCTCCATCGAGCGCAGCGCTTGCCCTGTGCCAGCTATCTGCAGCAGACACCGGAATCCGGGCAGCCACAGGGCCATCCGGTGCATCGAGACGGGCTTCGAGCACGCCTTCCGCATCCCCCCTGATCTCTGCCTCGAGCTGGCGGTCAGCCTCCGCAAAGGCAAGATACTTGAAGCCCGCCTCGGCACCGTCGCGCATGTTCGCGATGAAGAGGCGCGACGAGGTCGGCACGCCGGAGATCTCTTCCTGCACGATCTTCGGATGCAGGGGATTCCAGGCGCACCGCGACGAGAAGTGCAGGATGCCTTCGGCGCTCCTCAGGTGGCAGACGGCATAGGCGGGAATCTCCCTCGCGGGATCGAGAGGCCCTCCGTTCAGGCCCTGGCTCGTGATCTCTGCCTGCTGGATGCTGCCGTCCTCCCCGATATGGAGCGGCTCTGCACAGTCCTGGCGCGAGAACTGCGTGCCATGGGTATGGCGGTGATAGAAGACATAGGGCACCCCCTCGACCTCGACGATGCTGCCGTGGTTGTTGCCGAGATAGAAGACGGCATCCTCTTCCCGCTCATGGCCGCGAAGCCCCACATCGCCGTTGCTGATAATGACGCCGCCGAACGTGGGCGGCACATCAGGAGCGCTCGTGCTCGCCCAGCAGAGCTCATGGCCCTGGGCGCTCGAATAGATGAAGTAGTATCTGCCCCGAATCTTCCGGAAGCTCGATGCCTCGAGGAAGGGATGCGCCTCGAAGCTCGTGCCGGCAGCATCGCGCATGCCGGGCACGAATGGCTTCGGCACGCCCTTCACGGTATGCATGTCGCACTCGAGCTCTGCCACATAGGAGCCCGCCAGCACCTCGTCCGGTCCCTTGAACCGCGCAGCGTCTGAAGGACGTGCGCCGAAGCCATAGTAGAGCCAGACCCGTCCATCCTCGACATACGCCGCCGGGTCGAACGGTGCACCCAGACCGTTGCCGGGAGCGATCAGGGTGCCATCCTCCATCTGGACGCGGCTGAGATAGCGGAAGTGTCCCGCCGGCTCGTCTGCGACTGCCACCCCGATGGCGGAAAAGCCGTAGAAGTAATAGAGGTAGTAGCGCCCATCAGGTCCCTGCACCACATCAGGGGCAGCATAGGTAGCATGTTCCGCATTGTTCGGGTCGTCCCAGCGGGTATAGATGACGCCTTCATAGCTCCAATGCGTGAGGTCGTCCACGGGAGCCGACCAGCAGACATAGTCGCCGACGCAGTAGCTCTTTCCGCCTGCTGCATCATGGCTTCCATACACATAGAGCCGGTCTCCGAAGACATGCGGCTCGCAGTCCGGCGTATATTCCCAGCTCGGAAGGTAGGGATTGACAATCTGGCGTCTGCCCATGAATTTGGTCTCCTTTCATTTTCCAAAGGTGAACGTGGCCGAAAGCACGTCCTGGCTCGAAAGCCCCACGAACACATCGAACGTTCCTGGCTCGGGGCCGTATGTCATGTCCCGGCGCCAGAACGCAATCATGTCCTCGTCGATCTGAAACGCCACCTTCTTCGTCTGGCCGGGCTCTGTGCTCACGCGGCTGAAGCCCTTGAGCTCCTTGATCGGCCGGGTGACAGAGCCGGTGCAGTCATGGAGATAGAGCTGGACCACGTCGGTTCCGGCCACCGGTCCGTCATTTGCCAGCTCTGCTTCCACCTGGATGCTGCCACCCGGCTCAAGGACATCCGAGCTGAGCTTCAGATTCCCAAGATGGCTCCGGTGATAGCTCAGGCCATAGCCGAATGGATAGAGCCCGAAGATTCCGGCATCGAGGTAGCCGGTGACGAAGCGTCCGGCATGGTTGGCGCCGGCAGGCCTTCCGGTCGGATACTGCGCATAATAGAGCGGCAGCTGCCCTTCCGTTTCAGGGAAGCTCATGGCAAGACGGCCCGAAGGATTCACGTCGCCGAAGAGGACATCCGCGATAGCCGCGCCGCCTTCGGTGCCGGGCCACCATGCATAGAGGATGGCATCGGCAAAGGGCACGACATCGGAAAGCACGAGCGGACGCCCGGCAAAGATGACTGCCACGACCGGGATGCCCAGGGCATGCACCCGCTCGAGGAGCTCCTGCTGGGCGCCAGGAAGCCTGAGCTTCGTGCGTGCTCCCGCCTCGCCCGACTGCAGCGCATGCTCGCCGAGGCAGAGCACGGCCACATCGGCCTCCCTGCAGGCAGCAAGCGCCTCCTCGATCAGAGGCTCCTGGGGACCCGGTGCACTTTGCCCTAGCATCTTTGCAAAGGAACCGAGCTGTGCAAGCTCTTCCGCACTCAGCACATCTGCGCCCTTCGCGCAGGCAAAGCCGCCTTCGCCGAGACGTTCGCCGAATGCGTGCTTCACGGTCACGACCGGATCTCTGTCTGCATGGATCGCCCACATGCCGACGATGTCTTGCGAGTCGGCATATGGGCCGATGAGAGCGATCTTCTGGTCCCGGCGAAGCGGCAGGGGCGGCCTGCCGTCAGGCGCCGGCTCGTTTCTGAGCAGCACGAGCGACTCGTCTGCGAGGGAGCGGGCAGAGGCAAGATGTGCCGGCGTGCACAGATGCTTCTGGGCCTCGTTTCCATCGATGCAGCCCCGGAAGGGATCCTCGAAGAGCCCGAGCTCATTCTTGAGGGAAAGCACGCGCCAGCAGGCAGCGTCGACATCCTCCTCGGAGATGCGCTCCTCATCCACAAGGCGCTTCAGGCTGTGGGCGTAGCAGTCGGTCTTCATATCGATGTCGACCGTGGCCTTCATCGCAAGCTCGGAGGCTTCGTCCCTGTCTTTCGCCACGCCGTGATTGATCAGCTCGAGGATTGCGGCATAGTCCGTGATGAAAGGGCCGTCAAATCCCCATTCCGTGCGCAGCACATCGTGCAGGAGCCAGCGGTTCGCGGTTGCCGGCACGCCGTCAATCGTGTTGAAGCTTGTCATCACCATCTTCGCTCCGGCATCGACGGCAGCGCGATAGGGAGGCAGATACTCCTGGCGCAGGCGCCTTTCGCTCATGTCGACCGTGTTGTACTCGCGCCCGCCTTCCACCGCGCCATAGCCGGCAAAGTGCTTGACGCAGGAAGCGATGCCCTGCCCTTCGGAAAGCCCCGCCTGGAAGCCCCTGACCATCGCCTCCGCGAAGCGCGCGCCCAGATAGGGATCCTCCCCTCCCGGCATCTCCATGACACGGCCCCAGCGCGCATCGCGCACCACATCGACCGCAGGGCTGAATGTCACCATGCAGCCCAAGGCCCTGGCTTCGTCAGCGACCTCGCGATAGGCAAGCTCTGTGCGCTCCGGGTCGAAGCTGCACCCCTGTGCCAGCGGGATTGGCAGACAGGTCCTGCATCCATAGACGACATCTGCCATAAAGAGAAGCGGTATATGAAGACGGCTCTTTGCGAGATAGGCCTGCTGGATGCGGCGCATCTCGTCTGCGCCCACGACATTGAGGACGCTGCCGCACCGATCGATATCTTCCTGGGTCACGCCGATTCTGGCGGCAGGACCTGTCGCGATATCTCCCCCGCCAAAGCAGTCTCCGCTGAGCTGCACGAGCTGCCCGATCTTCTCTTCGAGCGTCATCTGGTCCAGCAGTGCGTGCAGCTCAACGTCTTTCATGTGAAAGCCTTTCTGGCAGAAGTCCAAACCATCTCTCGAGCGGAAAGCGGCAGCCGGCGTCAGGAGCCGCCGGCTGCCAGAGCATGGGGAAGCTATTCGGTCTCGAGGAGCATCTTGTCGCTGTAGCCGACCGTGAAGGTGCCGGCAAACGAAACGGCAACCGCAATCAGGGCGGCGATGAGCTCAGGCAGGCCGCACATCGCATAGACTGCCGGCAGGGTGATCAGCGAGGTCGTGATCAGCGCGACCTGGTGCATGCCGAAACCAGCCGCGAAGGCGCCGCAGAAGCCGCAGGAGATCGCCATGATCGCGAACGGACGCTTGTACTTGAGCAGCAGGCCGTAGATGGCAGGCTCGGTGATGCCGCCCAGCCAGGCAGAAGCCAGGCAGTTGAGCGCGTTCTCCTTGACGGAGGAGTTCCTGGTCTTCAGGAAGATGGCAAGGCAGCAGGCGCCAACCGCATAGTTCGTGCCGACCGTGATCGGAAGGATCACGTCGTAGCCCATCGTTGCCATGTTCGATATGATGACCGGGATGAAGGCCCAGTGCATGCCGAAGATGATGAGGACTGGCCAGAGGCCGCCAATCAGGAAGCCGGCGACAGCAGGTACGGTGCTGAGCAGGAAGAGGAGTCCGGAAGCGATGGCAGAGGAGACGATATTGGCCACAGGGCCGACGACGAAGAGGGTGACGATGCCAGTCAGGAACAGGTCGATCATGCCGCCGAAGAGGCCACGGACGCCGTTCGGCATCTTCTTGATCGGCTTCTCGATCCAGGACTGGATATAGGCTGCCAGGACGATCGGGATGACCGACTGCAGATAGCCTGAAGCAGGAAGCTGCACCGGAATGCCGAAGAAGGTCGCTCCGTCCGGGAAGGCCGTGTTGAGGGAGACCATCGACGGATGCACGAGGAATGCCGCCACGGCCACCGTGATCCACTTGTCGCATCCGAACTTCTTGCCGGCAGAATAGGCAAGCGCAATCGGCAGGAACTGGAAGAAGCCATCGCCCACGCAGTTCAGAATCACGTAGGTGGAGCTGGCCGGATCGAGCCAGCCGAAGGAGCTGCACATGACAGCAATCGCCTTGAGCAGACCTGCGGCGGTGAATGCCGGAAGGAACGGCGTGAAGATGCCGGTGATGATGTCCATGAGCCTGCCGACGATGTTGCCCTTCTTGTCGTCGTCTGCCTCGACCTCGCCGCCTGCGAGCTCGGGCAGGATCTTCACGACCTCGTCGTAGACATCGGTGACATGCGTGCCGATCACGACCTGGTACTGGCCCTGGGCATGCATGACCTGGATGACTCCCTCAAGCTGGGAGATCTTCTTGTCGTCTGCCTTGCTCTCATCCTTCAGACGGAAGCGCAGGCGCGTGATGCAGTGCATATAGGATGTGATGTTGTCCTTGCCGCCCACCAGCTCGACGATGCTGGCGGCAAGCTCTCCCCAGTTTCTTGCCATAGAATCCTCCTCCTCCTCTTTCGTGCCGCTCTGGCACAACTGGAACCCAATATAGAGAGCGTCCACCAGCGCTACAATGACAGAAGGAGCAGCATCCATTGACCATTTCGAACTTTGAAGGAGCCTGATGCCATGAATCCCGAAGAGCTCGATGCCTGGCTCAGGAAGCATAGCGCGAGCGAGGAGCGCTATCTGAGAAACGACGATTGCGGGCTTGCCGAGAGGCTCCGCACCTTTGGTTTGGACACGCAGGGGCGCCCCCGGATGCCGAGCAGGGTTGCCCTCGGCAGGAAGCGCCATTTCGGTTTCAAGAAGCACAGCCGCTTTCTGGACTACCCCGAGCATGTCCATGACTGGGTGGAGTTCGAGTATATGTATGCAGGGTCGTGCGTGCAGCATCTCAATGGCATGCCGATCGAAGTGAAGGAAGGCCAGGCGCTGCTCATCGACCAGAACACCCGCCACAAGGTGCCCCGCCTCGGCGAGGACCAGATCCTGCTGAACCTGTTCTTCGGTGCAGACACGATTCCGGCACTGCTCGAGCAGCAGAGAAGCCCACACAGCATCGTGACCGACTTTCTTGCCAATTCGATGAGCAAGACCGCGCGCAAGGATTCCTTCATCCTGTTCGATGCCGCAGACTCATGGAGGCTCCGTTCGCTCGTCGTGATGTTCGGCTGCGATTTCCTCGAACAGGAAAATGCCGCAGACGAACGCCTCACCCCGCTCTTGCAGCTCATTATGATGGAGCTCATGGCTCTGTGCCAGGACGGCAGATCGTCAGCCAGCCTCGAGAGCGCCCGCCAGATCTCGGTCCTGCCAGCACTCCAGGCAATCGAGGAACACTACGCGGACATCACGCTCGACGAGATTGCCCGGCAGATGGGCGTAAGCCCTGCCTATCTCTCGCGGCTTCTCAAGCAGCAGTGCGGCAGCAGCTTCCAGCGGCTCCTCACCCGTCAGCGCATGAGCGAGGCTGCACGCCTGCTTGACCTCGGGACCGCCTCGGTCACCGAGGTCGCACGCCGCGTCGGGTACAACAATGTGACCTTCTTCTACCGCAAGTTCCAGGAAGAGTTCGGATGCTCGCCCGGAGCCTGGCGGACACGGAAGCATGCGGTCTGAGCGGACGCAGCAGCGCTTCATGCATATGCAAAGACACTGCCACCCACCGAAGGAATGACAGCGTCTGCAAATTTATGAATTGACCAAATCGTACTAGTTAGCCATTTATTCGTTATCCCCGCCGGTGGCCTTGGTGGCGCTGAGGGCAGCTCCCCCATCCTTTGCATCATGCCACACCCAGTCGGTGAATGCAGGATGGTCATATCCCTTGTCCACGGCGAACTGGAAGGCGTCCTGGCGGAACTTCTCCCACTCCGCGATCTGGCCTGCCCACCTGTCTGCATCGAGGATCCTGAGGGCATCTGCCGCAAGCGCCCAGCGGTCCATGTGGTTCAGGCGCAGCATATCGTACGGCGTCGTCGTGGAGCCATGCTCCTCGTAGCCATGCACATGGAACGAATCGTGGTTCGGACGATGCCAGATCAGGCGATGGATCGTGTCGGGGTAGGCATGGAAGGCAAAGAGGACCGGACGGTCCGTCGTGAAGAGCTCTGCGAACTCCTCATCCGTGAGTGCTTCATCATTCTCCTGCGCATTCTGGATCTTCAGGAGCTCGACGACATTCACGACACGGACCTTGACGCCGAGCGCATCGAGGAGCTCTGTTGCCGCAAGCGTCTCCTGCGTCGGCACGTCTCCGCAGCAGCCGAGGACGATGTCAGGCTCCTCCCCTGCCTTGGCAGTGGATGCCCACTTCCATTCGGCCGCACCCTTCTCGAGCTCCTTGCGGGCATCGGCAAGCGAGAGCCATGTGGCTTCGGGCTGCTTGCCTGCGAAGATGCCATTGATGCAGTTCGTGGACTGGTAGCAGCGCTCTGCCACCGCGAGCAGCATGTTCGCATCCGCCGGATAGTAGATGTTCACGACATGGTCGTTGTTCCAGCACTTGTTGAGCAGCACATCCACGAAACCCGGGTCCTGGTGCGAGAAGCCATTGTGGTCCTGGCGCCAGACATGGCTCGAAAGGAGCATGTTGAGGCCGGAGATAGGCTTTCTCCAGGGGATGTGGCGCACGGTTGCCTCGAGCCACTTGGCATGCTGGTTCACCATCGAGTCGACGATGTGGACAAAGGACTCATAGGAAGACCATAGGCCGTGGCGTCCCGTCAGGAGGTAGCCCTCGAGCAGGCCTTCGCACTGGTGCTCGGAGAGCTGCTCGATAACATTGCCGACAGGAGCCATGTGCTCATCGTTTGCCGGATCGTCGTTGAGGTCGCCGTTGAACCACTGCTTGTCGGTCACCTGGTAGCTCGGCTGCAGGCGGTTCGATGCCGTCTCGTCGGGGCCGAAGATGCGGAAGCGGTCACGGTTATTGTTGATGAGATCGGCCGTGTACTCGCCGAGGACGCGCGTCGACTCGGTCGCGCCGGCACCATGTCCCAGCCCGTCCACGTCGAAGGCGTAGTCTTCTGCCTTCGGCAGCTCGAGCGGCTTCCTGATGCGGCCGCCATTGGCATTGGGGTTCGCGCCGATTCTGAGCTCGCCTTCCGGCATGAACTCGGTGACTTCGGGGCGGATGGCGCCCTCCTCCGTGAAGAGGCCTGACGGCTCATAGGACTCGAGCCATCCCTTGAGCACCTGGAAGTGCGCCTCGGTATCGCGGGCAGATGCCAGAGGCACCTGATGCGCACGCCAGGAGCCTTCGGTCTTCTTGCCGTCGATCGTCTTCGGGCAGGTCCAGCCCTTCGGGGTGCGGAAGATGATCATCGGGTAGGCAGGACGGGCAGCCTCGCCTGCAGCAGCCCGGGCCTTGATGTCGCAGATCTCGTCGAAGACCGCCTCGAGCAGGGCTGCAAAGCGCCTGTGGATCGAGGCATGATCCTCCTCATCGAAGCCGGCAACGAAGCTGTAGGGATGATAGCCCATGCCCCGGAAGAACTCCTCGCGCTCGCCATCAGAGATGCGGGCAAGGATTGTCGGGTTCGCGATCTTGTAGCCATTGAGATGCAGGATCGGAAGCACGATGCCGTCCGTCAGGGGATCCATGAACTTGTTGGTCTGCCAGCTCGTAGCCAGAGGTCCGGTCTCAGACTCGCCGTCGCCGACGACCGCCACGGCAAGCATGCTCGGATTGTCGAGCACAGCGCCATAGGCGTGGGAGAGCACATAGCCGAGCTCGCCGCCCTCATGGATCGATCCCGGCGTCTCGGGAGCATAGTGCGAAGGGATGCCTCCGGGATAGGAGAACTGGCGGAAGAACTTCTGGAGTCCTGCCTCGTCGTCCGTGATGTCCGGACGGATCTCGCGGTAGGTGCCATCAAGCAGGCTCTGGGAGGTGCCTGCAGGACCGCCGTGTCCCGGCCCCATCAGGAAGAGCGTGTTCTGCTGATGGTCACGGATCAGGCGGTTCACATGAGCATAGAGGAAGTTCAGTCCCGGCGTCGTGCCCCAATGACCGACAAGGCGATGCTTCACGTCCTCGCGCGTGAATCCGTCAGGGCCTTCCTCGTTCTTGAAATCTGCCCTCATGAGCGGATTCGAGCGGAGATAGATCTGTCCGACGGACAGGTAGTTCGCGCAGCGCCAGTAGCGGTCGAGCCAGGCGACCTCCTCTTCCGGAACACTGCGATCGAGCTTTTTCCAGGGCGTACCCAAGACAGGCTGAGCCATGAGCGATACTCCTCTTCCCTTTCTTGTCTGTCATGCATCCTTGATTGGAATATAGGTGATAAAACGTTTTATCATTCGATGAAACTACGATTTAGCAACGATTTAGTTGATCATTGGAGCAAGGCTCCTCAGAGGCTCTGACCGAATCCTTGCACACGAGCCGTGGCGCCAGAAGGCAGGTCTGGGGTTCAGATGGCATCGAGCCTTTGAGGCGCTGGAGCATGCAGGAGACGGCAGCCCCCGAAAGCTCGCCCACATTCTGCTCTATCGAGGTCAGCGCAGGCTCGAAGAGCATATCTGCTGCCGAGTTGTCGTAGCTCACGATCGAGATGTCCTGCGGCACGCGAAAGCGGCGCTCGAGGAAGCGCTTGAGGAGCCCCAGCGCTATGTTGTCGCTCGTGGCGACGACAGCAGACGCTCCGGTCGCAATCACGGCATCCCCCATATGGTAGGCATCGGGAATGTAGTAGCGGCTCTGGAGCTCGAGTGCCCCATCAGGCGCGATTCCGGCCTCGCAAAGCGCCTTCTCGTATCCCTGGACACGCTTCCTGCCGGTGCCCTCCTGCATGTTTGCGACAATCGCAATCCGCTCATGCCCCTGCTCCAGAAGATGCTGCGCTGCCAGATATCCCCCAAGCACATTGTCGAAGCTCACGGAGTCGCCCGCGACGCCTTCGAGCACGCGGTCGACCATCAGATAGGGAACGGGAAGGGAAGAGAGCATCTCTGCCAAGGCTGCATCGGGAGCAAGGCCTCCTGCTGCGACAAGAAAGATCCCGTCGACGCCGCGGTTCACGAAAAGGCGCACAAGTGCTGCATCATTGGCTGGCACATCGTCCGAATTCGCGATCAGGAGCGCATAGCCCTCTCTTCTCAGGCGCTGCTCGAGATTCTTGGCCAGGGAGCTGAAGAAGCGGCTCTCGATGTTGGGAATGATGAGGCCCAAGGTATCGGAGCGCTGGGAGACAAGGCTGCGCGCAATCTGGTTCGGCACATAGCGCTTCTTGCGGGCGCAGTCGAGGATGGCCTGACGCTTCGCATCCGAGACGCGCACTTCCCTGCCATTCAGCACGAGCGACACGGTGGAAGGCGAGACGCCCACTTCATGTGCGATGTCCTTGAGCGTCACCTTGCCCATAGCCTGCGCCCCCCTCGCGCTCCATCCTGCCTCTTCGTTGCCTGCGTGCGGCAGAATGCCAGAGCCGCAAAAAGCCGGAGAGCCGCCCCAAGGCGGCTCTCTTCATTATGCCAGACAGGCATGCCGCCTTCCGTCTTCCCAGGCAGGCCAGGGCAGCGTATCTGGCACGCTGTCTACACTCTCCCTCAGAGCTCTGCGATGTAGAGTGCATCCTCGAGGCAGGAGCTCTGCTGCATCAGCGTCTCGTCCCGCTCCGCATCATATTCTGCAGCGAGCGGAAGGCTTGTGCGCTCTGCCACATCGAGCGCATGGAGATGCGCATGCGTGAGGTCTCCCTTGACGCGGAGGGTCGCATTGGTCGGCACATAGATGCACAGCGTCGCTCCATCCGCTGTCCTGGCAGCGAAAACATCGTCTGTGCGGCTTGCCAGCATGTCCTGCGCAGGCTCGAGCTCCAGAAGGCCCAGCCGCTCTGCGACCGTGCGGGCAAAGGAGAAATCCCAGGCTCCTGCAAAGCGGATTCCCTGCTCATGCGGCAGGGCCTTGAGGAAGCCTTCGCCGAAGGCAAAGCCTCCCTCGAGCACGCCAGTCTCCCAGTTCCATACGCCATGCGCGCCATAGGTCACGCCAGCAGAGGCTCCGCCCATGAGCGAGAGCCAGAGGGCCCGCCTGCAGTCCTCGCGGCGGAAGCGTCCATAGACCATATGCGAGTAGCCCATCTGCTCATAGCAGGGCTCCGAATTGATGATCGGCTTCCTCTTGGGCCTGCCCGCAAAGCTCCGAGCAAGATCGTAGGCACCTGCCTGCGCCGAGATGTTGTGTCCCGACTGATAGAGATAGATATCTGCACGCTCGGCCAGGCACTCCGGCAGCCCGTCGTAGCGGCCCTTGATGTGATAGCACTTGAGGGCATCCGGTGCATAGCGCTCCACCAGGTCGGTCACGAGCATATAGCGCTCGATCGGCTCCTCGTGGTCGAAATCGGTGTCGCCCGAGATGATATAGATGGGGTCGAACTCGTTGAAGCTCTGAAGGATCTGCTTCACGACCGGCTCGACCAGCCCGTCAGGGATGATGTTGTCTGGCATCATGTTCGAGGCCCAGGTATTGGGAACATAGTTGCACCACTGGACGACGATGGCGGGCGTGAAGCCACGCTTCGTCGCCTCGGCGAGCTGCCAGCGTGCATGCTCCCAATAGGAAGCGTCCGGCTTCGTGAAGTCGAAGGTCTTCCCGTGGTCCGGCGTCTGATAGGGATAGCGGTCGAAAGCCGCCTGTGCACGATCCCACTGGGCCAGCGCATTGATCTGGAGCACATTGAAGCCCTGTGCGGCGCGCTGGTCGAGATAGGCAATCCATTCGTCGTCTGTCGGGTTGGTGAAGGCGGTCCAGATTGTATCCGCCAGCCAGAAGAACGGCTTTCCGTCACGGACAAGATGCATGCCTTCGATTGATACCTTGCTCATTTGCTCTGCTCCATCCTCATCTTGTACAGGCCGTCTGCCCTATTGAGGACAAGCAGCCAGTCATCCATCGTCGGCTTGTCTGGCAGGCGCATGCGCCCTCCGGATATCTGCCGGACCTCCTCTCCTGCATAGACGCCCCGCACAGGGTCGAACCACCGCAGCAGCCAGGAGCCATCCTTCAAGCCAGCAAGCTCGAGCGGCTTTCTCGTCGTTGCCGCATAGTATGCCACGGCATGCGTGCCGTCCGCGTTCTTTGCAGCCAGAGGTGCCTTCCTGCCCAGAAGCGCGCTTCCGCCCTTCCCATAAGGCTCGAGCGTCCACCACTTCTGCTCTTCGAAGAAGCGACGCATGATGCCCATCTGATCGGCGCCGGGGAAGTCTATGGCTTCTGTCCAGGTGACACCGTAACGGTTGAAGATCTCTGTCATCATGCGGGCCATAGGAGACTTCGACAGGTCCGCCTGGGACCAGATGTTGTCCCAGATGCCCTGAGCGCCATACGTATAGCCTGCTCCTCCGAGCTGCATGGTGATATAGGCCACACGGCGAAGCATCGAGGCATCGATGCGGCGGCTCCCGTTCTCCTCAAGCGAGGAGCATCCCTCGTAGAGCGCCTCCCCTTCCACGAAGGGCTTCTCGGGGTGCCGCTCCATGAAGTCACGGTAGTCGGACTCAGCCACGACGAAGTCGCCGTGCCCTGCCTGGTTGAGCGTGAAGTCGTACCAGGTCTCTCCGTAGAAGCAGTCCGAGAACGGCCGCTCATTTACAGAGTGCACTGTGCAGGGCTGCCGGTAGGCATCATGCCTGCGCACGGTACGTGCTGCCTCGCTCCAGCAGGAGACAAGGAAGTCGTGCCGAGAAGGATCGTAGCCGGAAGCCTCGCCAGCAATGGTCCAGACAAGTGGCAATGCTCCATAGCGGGCAGCGCAGTAGCGTGCAAGCGTCTTCTGCTCCGCCAGTGTCGTAGCAGCTCCGAAGGCATCAGGCTCTGCCTCCATGCTGCTTCCCCAGGCAAAGCCAAGCGCATTCACGAAGCCAAGGTCGGCGATATAGTGCATGCGGCGGTCGATCTCTTCTGCAAAGACAGCAGGATTGGGGATGGGATGCTCTGCATCCTCCCTCGTCAGCCAGAAGCGGCTGTGCTCATGGAAATCGCTCCTCAGGTTCGTCTGGTAGACCGTGAACCCTTGCTCTGCACGCTTGTCCGCCATGCCCCTGAACTGGCTTCTCATGCCGGCATGGTTCGATGCGTCCCAGCTCTCCCCCAGCGCGAACTCCCAGTGCGTATCCCCGAGCCAGAAGAACGGCATGCCATCTGCATGGACCAGGATATTCCTCGCAAGAGGCTGACCCTCATAGAGCTCGCCTGCCTTGGCACAGCGCAGAAAGCCATGCTGGTAGATGGGAAGATTCCCCGAATAGGGAGCAGCCACAATCGTGCCCGATTTCCCGTCAAGCTCGCTCTCGGGAGGAGCAGCGAGCTTCCAGGTCCAGGTTCCCGGCCTCGGTGCAGCAAAGCTCACGCAAAAGCGGCGTCCGCCATCCCAGAACGCTTCCCGCTGGATATGCATGCCCTCAGGCCCTGCGAAGTCCGCGACGATGCAGCAGTCCCTGACGGAATCTCTGAACGGACGGGCCGACTCAAAGTGCAGCACGACCTCGCGCCAGGTCTCTGCTTCGCGGTGCAGATTCTCCGCTTCAGCCATAGCTTAAATACGCCTCCCTTCATGAAAGCGGGCAGCCAGGCACGTTGACCCGACTGTCCGCTTCGTTCTACTTCAGATCTGGTGCATGGGGCAGCTCTTACTCGACCGTCATCTCGCCGGGCTTCTCCTCGTCAAGAGCAGCAAGCTCTTCCTTCGTGAAGCCCGTGAAGTAGACCACGACCGCAGCGACGATGCAGGAGACAGCAAGTCCGATGACGGCAGCCACCGTATTGAACGTCCCGCCCTGGAGATAGCCGATGAAGACAAGGAAGTTCGATGCCATGGCGCCAACATAGAGATGGACGCCGAGGATGCCCGAAAGCACTGCGCCCACAGCGCCGCCGATGAACATGCCAAGCATGGTGTGGCGGAAACGGAGCAAGATGCCGAAGAGCGCCGGCTCGGTCACGCCACCGAAGAGAGCAGAGACGACGTATCCTGCTGCCATGCCCTTCTCCTCCTTGTTGCGGATGCGCAGGAAGGAGCCGATTGCGCAGCCCCAGACAGCGGTCATAGCGCAGTTGGTAGCAACGAAGAGGAACGGGTCGACGCCAGTCTGGAGAAGTGTGACCTGGGCAAGCAGGATGACAGGCATGTGCATGCCGGCGATAACGAAGAGCTGCCAGAAGGCGCCGAGAATGGCCATTACGATGAGGATGCCGAAGCCGCCAAGGCCAGCAAGGCCGAAGATGATAGCAGCGATGCCCTGGCCGATGAGGTTGCCGATAGGAGCAAGGATGATGAGCTCGATAGGAACGACGACAATCATCGTGAAGAACGGCGTGAAGAGCGTCGAGAGGACTTCAGGCACGTGCTTCTTCATGAACTTCTCGACGACAGCAAGCACCGGAATCGTGAGGATGATCGGAAGCACCGACTGGCTATAGTTTGCAGCCGCGATATCGAGGCCATAGACATTGATGGTCGTGCCAGCTGTTGCCGCCGTGATGATGCTCGGGGCAATCAGGATGCCGCCGGAAAGCAGGCCGAGCAGCGGATTGGCGCCAACCTTCTTTGCCGCGCAGTAGCCAAGATAGATCGGCAGGAAGTAGAAGCCAGCCTCATAGAGCGTCGTGTTGAAGAATGTATAGATGCCGGAATCGGCAGCCCAGAGATTGAACATCTGGGGACCCATAACAACAGCAAGGGTGCGGAACAGGCCGGATGCCATGATCAGCGGGAGCATCTGCACCATGGAGCCGGAGAGATAGTCAAGGATCTTGTTGCCGACAGCCTTCGGCGTCAGCTTCTCCTTCGTAAGGTCCTCATCGAGGTTCTCGTCGATGGAGCCGCCGCCGGCAACTCCCATCGCGAGCACCGCGTCATAGACCTTCGGCACAGCCTGGCCGATGATGACCTGGAGCTGCTCGCCTGCCCAGTTGATGCCCAGGACACCCGTGAGGCCCTTGATTGCGTCGCTGTTGACCTTCGACTTGTCCTTGAAGGTCAGGCGCAGCCTTGTCATGCAGTGCGTCGCGGAAGCGACGTTATCCTTGCCTCCTACATTGGCAAGCACGCCCTCAGCAATCTTCTGATAATCGACTGCCATTGAATCCCCCTTCTTTTCCTCTGTGCAGGCCCCCTTGCCTGCACCCGGAACTACTTGCTGACATGAAGATTACAGAAGCGGGACTGTACCTTGACTCTTCAATGGATTTAGTAGCATGTTTACGAGAATTTAGGAATATTTAGCTCAATTACTTGCACAGATTTATGGATTGTGCTAGCAGCAATCTGCATTCATCTAGGCGTCTTCCTCGGCCTTCATGACCGATTCGCGCTGGGCAATCTCCGGCAGGACCGATATGCGCACAACCTCGCCACCTGTCTCGCCTTTCACATGCTCGACAAGACGCCTGACAGCCAGACCGCCCATATTCGTCTTGGGCACCGCCATCGTCGTGAGCGGCGGATCTGCTATGGCAGCCGTCGAAACGTCGTCGAAGCCGATGACAGAGATGTCTTCGGGGACTCTGATGCCGTGATCCTTGAGCGCACGGATACAGCTCATCGCAATGAGGTCGTTGTCTGCAAAGTAGGCAGTCGGCAGATATGGATTCCCGTCAAGATAGCGGTTCATATCCTCATAGGCGCTCTCCATCGTGGAGCCGACCTCGATGATTGTGTGACGGGGATCTATATCGGAAGTATTGAAGTAGCGCATGGCCTGAATGTAGCCATCCTTGCGCTCGAGGAAGTTCCTGATCTCTGTACGGGAATGGAGATAGCCGATATCGGTATGCCCCATGTTCCTGAGGTAGCGCACAGCCGTCCAGGCACCACGGGAGTTGTCAATCACGACGGAGTCGAGATTCTTCGTCGGAAACCAGTTGTCCAGAAGGACGATGGGCACGCCCAGATGCTCGAACTGTGCCACATCGGTTGCCCGCATCTCCGTGGCCAGAAGCACGATGCCGGCACACTTGATGGAGCGCAGGCTGTCCATCTGTTCTGCCTTGTTCTCCTGCGAATAGAAGTAGGAGACGGAGAGCCGGTGGTATCCGAGCTTGTATGTCATGTCTGAGACGCCCTTGATGAGGGACTCGAAGAAGGGGGTATCTGAGACGACGCGGCCATGCTGCTTGTAGATGACAAGAAGAATCGTACTGGTCTTGCGGGGTGTGGACGGCATGTCATATTCGAAGCCAAGCTCCTCTGCCACCTTGCGCACACGGTCCCTTGTCTCTGCACCGACGCCAGGGCGATCCCGGAACACGAGCGAGACCGTTGCCGGAGAGACTCCTGCTGCCTTTGCAACATCGCGTGCCGTGACCTTTCCCGCCATAAGCTCTCCTCAACCTGTTTAGAGCTAAATATTTAGTAATTGCGCCTACTCGTTAAGTATAGCTGAGCCCATCCATATCCTCTATCTCAGGAAAAGAAACCTGCCCTTCCAATCCGCTGAATGGCGGATGCGGGGACAGAGGAGAGGAGCCTCATGGACAAGATCGTTCTTGGCTATGCACCGACCCGCAGAAGCATCTTCAGCGCGCCCGATGCACGGAAGTACCGCAAGATCATCGCCGACAGGCTGCGTGAGCTCGGCGTGGAGTTTGTCGATATCGACGATATCAATGAGGAAGGCCTGCTCTACGACGAAGACGACCGTCTCAAGGTCCTGAAGAAGTTCCAGGATGCAGGAGTCGATGGCCTGTTCCTTCCCCACTGCAACTTCGGCACGGAGTTCATCTGTGCACGCCTTGCCAAGGACCTTGGCAAGCCCGTCCTTCTGTGGGGACCGCTCGATGAGCGCCCCGAGGCTGACGGCACCCGCCTGCGCGACACCCAGTGCGGGCTCTTTGCGACGGGCAAGGTACTGCGCCGCTTCCAGGTGCCCTTCACGTACATGACAAACTGCAGGGTGGACGATCCTGTCTTCGAACGGGGGCTGCGCGACTTCATTGCCGTCTGCAATGTCGTGAAGACCTTCCGCTCTGCCAGGATCCTCCAGATCGGGCCGCGTCCCTATGAGTTCTACTCCACGATGTGCAACGAGGGCGAGCTCCTCGAGCGCTTCGGTATCGAGTGCGTGCCGGTGCCCCTGCCCGAGCTCACCCGCGGCGTGAAGGCAGCACTTGCAGAGGACAAGGGCGACGGGACCTCCGATGTGGAGAAGCAGCTTGCCTGGATCTCTGAGCACTTCGAGAAGAACTGCACGAACGAGCAGGTACGCACCGTTGCCGCCATGGCAGTGGCGATGCGCCGCATGCTCAGGAAGTACCACTGCACGGCCGGCTGCATCCAGTGCTGGAACGAGCTCCAGCACGAGCTGGGCATCATGCCCTGTGCCGCAAACTCGATCCTGAACGAGGAGGGCACACCGATCACGTGCGAGACCGATGTCCATGGCGCAATCACCTCCCTCATGATCGAGGCAGCAGACATGGGCCGCAAGCGCTCGTTCTTCGCCGACTGGACCATCCGCCACCCGGACGATCCCAACGGCGAGCTCCTGCAGCACTGCGGACCGTGGCCCTGCTCCGTGGCACAGAGAAAGCCGCTCATCACCACGCCTCTTGCCTTCGACCACAATGGCGCCCTTACGGCAGAGGCAAAGCACGGCACGGTCACGCTGGCCCGCTTCGATGGGGACAACGGCCAGTACTCGATGCTGCTGGGCACGGCAGAGGGCATCGACGGACCGAAGGGCATGGGCACCTATCTCTGGGTCCGTGTACAGAACATCAAGCGCCTCGAGGCCAAGATCGTGGAGGGACCCTACATTCACCACTGCGCCGGCATCCACGACGACGTCGTGCCGGTGCTCTATGAAGCCTGCAAGTATCTGGGCATCACGCCGGATCTGTATGACCCGATCGAAGATGACATCAAGGCCTATCTGAGGGGAGAGTAGCTGTGGAAATCGATAAGCTCGAGAGCCTGCGCTGGGACCTGCGCCAGGATTGCGTCGATATCATCATGGCAGGAGGCGGCGGACATATCGGAGGCGACATGTCCGTAATCGATGCCTTGATGGTCCTCTACGAGAACCATCTGAGGATCACGCCGGAGACGGTGGATGACCCCGACCGTGACCGCTTCGTCCTCTCCAAGGGACATGCCATGGAGGCCTACTACGCCGTGCTCTGCCACGAAGGCTTCCTCGACCTCGACGATGTGAAGGCACGCTTCTCGAAGTTCAAGAGCCCCTACATCGGACACCCGAACAACAAGCTTCCTGGCATCGAGATGAACTCCGGCTCCCTGGGACACGGCCTGCCCGTCGCTGTGGGCATGGCGCTTGCCGCGAAGATGGATGGCAGGAACTACCGCACCTATGTCTTCATGGGCGACGGCGAGCTTGCAGAAGGCTCTGTCTGGGAAGGTGCTATGTCGGGCGGCAACTTCGAGCTCGACAACCTCTGTGCCCTCGTGGACAGGAACCGTCTCCAGATCTCTGGCTCCACGGAAGACGTTATGAAGCAGGACTCCCAGGAGGATCGCTGGGCCGCCTTCGGCTGGAACGTCCTCTCGATTCCGGGCAATGACATCCGTGCGCTCGATGCTGCCTTCTCGCTTGCCGAAGAGACAAAGGGCAAGCCTACCGTCATCATTGCCAACACAACAAAGGGCTTCGGCTCCCCTGTCATGGAGAACAAGGCATCCTGGCACCATCACCTGCCGAATGCAGAAGAGTACGCCCAGATCACCGCAGATTTCGCAGCACACAAGGAGGAGTGCCATGCCTAACAAGATTGCGAACAAGCAGGCCATCTGCGATGTGCTGATGGAGGCTGCCGCCACTGACAAGGACGTCTGCGTCCTCTGTTCCGACTCGAGGGGCTCTGCCTCCTTGACGCCCTTCTTCGACAAGTATCCTGAGCAGGCCATCGAGGTCGGCATCGCCGAGCAGGACCTTGTCGGCATTGCTGCCGGTCTCGCCTCCTGCGGCAAGAAGCCCTTCGCTGCCAGCCCGGCAAGCTTCCTCACGACCAGGTCCTATGAGCAGGCAAAGGTCGACTGCGCCTACTCCGATACGAACGTGAAGCTCATCGGCATCTCCGGCGGCATCTCCTATGGTGCCTTGGGCATGTCCCACCACTCCGCCCAGGATATCGCAGCCATGTCCGCCATTCCGAACATGCGCGTCTATCTCCCGAGCGACCGCTTCCAGACCGCCAAGCTCATCCGTGCCCTTCTGAAGGACGAAAAGCCTGCCTATGTGCGTGTCGGCAGAAACGCCGTCGAGGATATCTACACCGAGGACTCCTGCCCCTTCGAGATGGACAAGGCAACCTGGCTAAAAGAGGGTACCGACATCGCAATCGTCGCCACAGGCGAGCTCGTCCGTCCAGCACTCGATGCTGCAGCGCTGCTTGAGGCCAAGGGCATCTCTGCCACCGTCCTTGACATGTACTGCGTGAAGCCGCTCGATGAAGAGGCTGTCGTGAAGGCTGCCCGCAACGCAAAGGCTGTCCTCACGGTCGAGGAGCACTCGCCGTATGGCGGACTCGGCGCCCGCGTCGCCCAGACGGTCGCTTCCAACTGCCCGCGACTCGTCGAGAACCTCTCGCTTCCTGATGCCCCGGTCGTCACCGGCACCTCGAAGGAGGTCTTCAGCTACTACGGCCTCGATGCAGAAGGCATCGCAGCATCTGCAGAGAAGCTTCTCGGAAAGGCAGCCAAGTAGCGATGGGAAAGCTCATCCTCGCAATAGACCAGTCCACACAGGGCACGAAGGCGCTCCTCTTCCAAGAGGATGGCTCCCTTCTGGCAAAGACCTCCCTCCCCCATACGCAGTATGTGAACGAGCAGGGATGGGTCGAGCATGATGCGGAAGAGATCTTGGGGAACGTCTGCTCCTGCGTCGAAGCGCTGATGCAGGAGTCCGGTGCCCGAGCGGAAGATATCGCCGCCTTCGGCATCTCGAACCAGCGCGAGACCTGCCTTGCCTGGAACAGGACCACCGGCAAGCCTCTGGGGCGTGCCATCGTCTGGCAGTGCGGCCGTGCTGCAGCACTCTGCGACGAGCTCAAGACGACACATCCTGGTGCAGAGGAGCTTGTCCAGGAGCGCTCAGGCCTCGCCCTTTCTCCCTACTTCTCTGCCGCCAAGATGTCCTGGATGCTCCAGAACGTGCCGGAAGTCCAAGAGGCTGCAAAGACAGGCGCGCTCTGCTTCGGCACAATCGACTCCTGGCTGGCCTACAGCCTCTGCGAAGGCCATCCCTTCGTGACAGAGCCATCAAATGCCTGCAGGACCCAGCTTCTGAACCTTGAGATGGCTGAGTGGGACGATGGGCTGCTTTCTCTCTTCGGCATCCCCCGCTCTTCCCTGCCTCAAGTCCTTGCGTCCGATGCCCTCTTCGGTGTCTCTGACTTCAATGGCGCGCTTGCGGCTCCTGTGCCTCTCCATGCAATGCTCGGTGACTCCCAGGCAGCCCTTGCTGCCCAGGACTGCCTCAAGCCGGGAGAAGTCAAGGCGACCTATGGCACCGGCTCTTCCGTCATGCTCATGGCAGGAGATGCTCCCATCCGGAGCACCCATGGCCTTGTCTCGAGCATTGCCTGGAACCTCGAAGGCAGGCTCTCCTACGCGCTCGAAGGAAACCTCAACTACACCGGTGCTGTCGTCTCCTGGCTGAAGGACCGGGTCCATCTGATCGGGAGCCCGAGCGAGCTTGAAAAGCTCATCTCCGAGGCCAATCCGAACGACAGGAGCTACTTCGTGCCTGCCTTCACCGGCCTCGGCGCTCCCTGGTGGGACAGTGCCGCCACGGGCATGCTCACCGGTGTCACAACACTCACCGGCAGGGCAGAGATCGCAAAGGCCTGCGCCGAGTGCATCCCCTACCAGATAGCAGATGTGCTCGATGCCTTGAGGGCCGATACCGGCCTTGCTCTCACAACCCTGAGAGCAGATGGCGGCGTCACGAAGAATGCCTACCTCATGCAGTTCCAGGCAGACATGGCAAAGGCATCGGTCGAGGTATCGAAGCTCGCCGAGCTCTCTGCCGCAGGAGCCGCCTTTGCAGCAGGCAGAGGAGCTGGCCTCTGGACAGAAAATGTGATCCACGAGCGCTATGGACATGAGACCTATACGCCCGAGATGGCAGAAGAGATGCGCCAGAGCAAGCGCTCAGGCTGGCAGGCTGCCCTTCGACAGGTCCGCTGCCACAGCTGACATATCTGGGTAGAACAAGCAACGGAAAGACATTGCAGGGCAGCAGATGCTGGCTCTGCTGCACGAGAAAGGGGATATGCATGGCTGGATACAAGACGTTCACTTCGGCCGCCGACATGGGGCCCTATGTCTCGAAGCTCATCCTCGAGCTCCCCGAGAAGGTGCGTACGGAATTCGTAGACAAGGCTGGCTTCAGCGTCTATGTGGAGCGCAAGGACGCCGAGACCGGAGAGGTCGTGCTCGCCAAGGAGCATCATACGGACAAGCGCGCCTACCCCTCGAAGGGCTATGTCCCTGTGCTTTCTGCCTATGCCTCTGACGGCGAAGGCAACCCGCAGGAGCAGGGCTCCTATATCGCGCTCGAGCTGCCCGAGGTCCGCCTCACGAAGAGGATCGATGGAGCGCTCACCCGTGGCTACATACGTGTGCTGGACTTCCGTATCACGCAGACGAAAGCCATATCGTCTGAGACTCCGGACGAGGCTCCGCTCACAGGCCTGGTCTTCGACATCGACACCGGGGACATCTGCCCTGACCTCAATGGCTGGGATCTCACGGGCTCTGGCATCTTCGACGATATCGATATGAACTACGGCTTCTTCACGCCTGACTTGGACGCCGTCAATGCCGCACGCGCAGCACGTCCTTTCAGCCCGCTGCCGCCGATTGCGTCCGTGCCGCTCCTTGTCTGGCTCCACGGTGCAGGAGAGGGACAGGAGCCCTACCGTACCGTCATGGGCAACCGTGTGACGCTTCTCTCCTCCCCTGAGATTCAGGAGGAGCTCGGCGGAGCTGCCTATATCCTGGCTCCTTCAAGCCCGACCTATTGGATGGACTCCGGCAATGGTCAGATTGCCGACGACAACAAGTCGATCTATACGAAGGCCCTGAAGACCTTGATCGATGAGTTCATCGAGGCGCACCCCGACATCGACCGCAAGCGCATCTATGTGGGAGGTCTCTCCAACGGTGGATTCATGACAATGAGGCTGGTGGCAGACTATCCGGGATTCTTCGCAGCAGGCGTGCCGGTCTGCGCTCCGTGGGTGGCTTCTCTTGCCGCAGAGGAAGAGATGAAGGCCATTGCCCAGACGCCGCTCTGGTTCGTGCAGTCTGCAGACGACCCGATCGTGACAGCACAGGATCATGCTCTTGCAGACTACAAGAAGCTCAAGGAGATCGGCGCCGAGGACGTGCATATCACCTGCTTCGACCACATCCAGGACGAGACCGGCAGATACCACGACAAGAATGGAGAGCCGCAGCGCTATATCGGCCACTTCGTCTGGATTCCTGCCTACCATGACTTCGTGAAGACGGAACTCGACGGTACGAACGTGCTTGTAGACGGCACCCCCGTCACCCTCTGGCAATGGGTTGGCCTCCATCATCTGGCGTAGGTATCAGAACACAAAGGTCTTCAAAGCAGGCAGCCTGGCTCGCACAGAGCCAGGCTGCCTTTTGCTTCATTCCATATGCTTGGCAGACTGACCTGGGCCCCGCATTCCGCACACCCGATTCGGAATCGCGAAACAGCTCGATTCCGCCCGGCAGCGGGCCACGGACGGAACGGGCTTCATATATGGTCGATGGCAGGCTCGCGAAGGAAGAGCGCGCCTGTCTCATCCCGCTGGATGCGGCGGACGAGACCAGGATGGGGAGCCCGGAATCCGGCAGTCCATGTCCAGGCGGGCCTGCTGCCGGGAC
>OGYD01000093.1_pt1 | contig 69531 bp, 62 predicted proteins | sample 1576441 | NCBI WGS metagenome assembly OGYD01 (sample SAMEA3541537, study PRJEB24748) | human gut metagenome | biome: human gut; feature: human-associated habitat; material: faeces | place: China | collected 2012 | reverse complement strand
ATCTCGCTGCTCCAATCTGCTGGTGGTGATGGGAGGGCATATCTGCCGAGCATACTGGCTGCAGGTTCCTGCCGTCCCCCTGTCCACCAAAAGATTACAGCTCAGTGCTCACGCCGAAGCTTCCCTTCTCCGCCGCGATCAGTCCGAGGAGCTCGTTGCGTCCTGGCTGGCGGCGAAGAAGGCTGCTGCTTTTTTTAGGAATGCATTCTCCTCCTGCAGGCGCTCCACCTCGCGGCGGAGCTTCCTGATCTCGTCCGCGGCCTCGCGGCCGGGTTCGTCCTTCCGCGCGGCCTGCACCCACTTGCCCAATGTCTTCCGCGGTATCCCGAGGTCGTCCGCGATCTCTGCCTGTGTCCTGCCGCTGCTGAGGTAGAAGTCCACTGCATTCTTCTTGAACTCGTCCGTGTACTTCACCGGCCTCCCCGGGCCCTTCTTCTGCTCGGTGGCCTGCAGCTCCTGCTTGGCTGTCATTGCTGGAAACTCCTCCCGGTCATGCTCTGTCATTAATTTTGGGGCATTGCATGTCCGAGATAAAGATACAGCTCAGCTCTTGCTCATTATTGGAGGGGGCTACCTTGCCTTGAGGCTATGCGATGGTTCTCGTACATAACACTATCGATGCGTTCATTACACTGGTCTCGTTGTCCATGTCCGCCTTAATCGCCGCTCATTGCGACCCAAGGAGATGCCTCCACGGCGAATGAGTTCGTGGCAGGCTCTTAGGCTCCGGAGGCCGCGCTCCTAGCCATCCGCGACTACATCGGAATCTTGTCGTTCGTCAAAGTTAAAATAGAATACCAAAGCGGCAGCCTAGGCCCAAGGAATTCCCATGCTGTCCGCAATAGAGTTCTACATCCGCATCTGGTCTTCTGGGTCATCGACCCCGATTGGAGCTTGCTATGAGCTTGAAGCTGTCGAAGCATTCCGTGAGCGACCTGCAGGATTGCATCCATCGGGACCTGCTTGCCTATGTGAGGTACCCCCACCGAGGCAGTAGGTGCTTCTCGTACCCCCCCAGTACCTGTTCGATGACGAGGATGTCCTACAAGTTCAGGACTCGACCTTTCCTGATGAGGGATGCCTCCCAATGACTGTGAGTGGATCGTCCAACACGATTGACGGTGTCGAGTCCAGCTACGGCAATATTGTCATTATGCGGGTGAATACGGCGGAGATTAACAAGAACTACCTCTACCCCGACCGCGAGCCGCACGTGTATAACGCAGCCATCAACCCATCCTTGCAGCGAGGCAAGTCCATAGTGGAATTCACAAGCCTGCGCAAGCACAGGCTCTCCTCAGGACTTGTCCAGGTACTGACCTTGCGGGATGATGTGGCATTTGACGAACCTCTTGTCAGCTCGGTCGGCTTGGAAGACGGAAGCATTCCCCCTCAGACGAGTCTGGTCGTCGTGCGGCGTACTGAGCAGGGCATGGAGCACCTCTACGGACCTTTCGAATGCAGCCTCATGCGCGACGGCACTGTAATGCTCAAGGCATCCAACGCACAGGGCTTCGACCTCTACATAGCGCAGATCGACCGCGCGTCTGTGACCTTCTGGCTCAACCTGCATGATGATGACAACGAGGTAATCGCATCGTTCATCTCGAGGGACGAGCTAGGCAGACTCTTTGCGAACGCGTCGGTACGGTATGACTGGGTAAGTGACGATGAACTACGAGACACGCTCGGCCGCATAGCTCGTAACAACGCGGGATTTACGAAGGGCCAGGTGAGCTCTCTCAAGGCCGCGATCGAGACGTGCGAGGCAGAGAGCGCGAGAATTGCCCTCAACGATGAGCGTCGCGCACGACTCGTGCAGATGGTTTCGGACTACGAGGACTGGGACTCTCTTCCAAAGGATTCCAAGGATAGTGCCCTGCGAGGCGCAAGTGCCCAGCAGCTCGCAGACTATGTCCTCACTGACGAGAACTTCGAGGCCTTCTTTGACAAGGTAATCGCCTTGCCACAGGTCAGAGATCGGGTGGACCAGGCGGTCGCGGCATATCAGGCCGAGACCGAAGCGTCTCGCCAGGAGGCCCAGCAAGCCAAGGCCGAAGCGGCGCGGGCAAAGGAGCAGCTTGCGGAGATAGAGACCCACTACCAGGAGAAGAAAAGCCAGCTGACGGCCGAGGTCGAGCAGGAGAGCGAGACGGCCCGGAGCCGACGCGACGAATTGCAGCAGGAGTGCCAAGACCTTGAAGGTAAGCTCCAGGAGCTGCGTGATAGCAAGACGCTGGTCGAATACCAAATACGGAGCGTTGTGCACGACATGGGCGACATGGGCGACGTCACCAGGAAGATTCTTGAGGATGAGATGGTGAGGCAGGTGGTTGCTGCTGTTGCCTCAAGCCAGCCAGAGATGGACAGCCGCGCCGAGGATGACTCCCTGGAAGGGGAGAGCACCATGACGTGTCAGCAAGGATCTGCTGGCGTCATACTGCGTGGCGAGGACAGCCTAAGCGACAGCGAGGTCATCGACAGAATCTATGACGCCATCGGGGTCAGGTCGGGGCGAAACTACAGCCGGAATGAGGTCGTTGACCTGCTCATTTGCCTTACACAGGGCTACATAACCACCCTTGCGGGTCTTCCTGGTACGGGAAAGACCTCGCTCGCGGGAATTGTGGCAGGAGCATTGGGACTGCTCAACGAGGGCTCCAACCGCTACTGCGAGATTGCCGTAGAACGTGGGTGGACATCCTACAAGGACTTCATCGGCTACTATAACCCGCTCACGCAAACGATGGAGAAGTCTGACGTCGCCACGTTCGATGCACTAAATGCACTCGATGTCGAGGCGCGGGCCGGGGACCATTCTTTGTCGCCATTCCTGTTCTTGCTTGACGAGGCGAATCTGAGTTCGATCGAGCATTACTGGGCACCCTTCCTCAAGGCCTGCGACTCCTTCGCCACGAAACCCACATGCATTTCGCTCGGTTCCCACCAAGATCTGCTCGTTCCGCCTTACGTGCGCTTCTTGGCCACCGTCAACTTTGACCAGACGACTGAGGAGCTCTCCCCCCGCTTTCTCGACCGGAGCTGGGTGATTACACTTGACCCTCAGGTCCTCGACTTCGACGAGGACGGGACGCAAGAGGTCTTCGACGCCAGCTCCCAGGAGGCACTATCTGCCACGAGGTTAAGGAAAACCTTTGGAAAGCGTAAGGATACTACCTCCGACGTCCAAGCCACAAAGTTCAGGGCCGTGGTCGACTGCTGCCTGCGAAATAACTGGCAGATTAGCCCTCGGAGCCAGCGGATGGTGCGCGACTTCATATCTGCCGCAGCCGCGCTGATGGACACTTCTACGGCCGATACGTCCTATGCCCCGGTAGACTATGCCGTAGCCCAGAAAGTCCTACCTCTCATCGCAGGTCCTGCCGAACAGGTCGGCCACCTCGTCGAAGACCTCATGTCGATCGGAGGGCTCCCGGTATGTGAGGCACGCCTTGAGCACATGAGGAAGATGGGAGAGGAAAGTGGCTTCTACCAGTACTTTGCCTGACGAACCCCACCCTAGGCTCCTGTTGCGCCTTCGTCAGGATCGTCGGACATCACTCGATGCAGGCAGTGTTGACGCAGATGGCCATTCCTTCGCTCTCCATCCCGAGTCGAACGATTCGCAAGGGTTTGAGCTTGCTGATGGAACAGTTCAGGAGTATGGGGCGTACGTCGTTGACCTTCTTTCCAGAGATGATCTCGGCACAATTAGGGTGATGATGGGAGTCAATGACGGCGAGATGTTCTCCGTGGTAGCGTCTCGCATCGGGAAGAGCGTCCGATTGGCGAACGCCGATTATACGTGGTACTGCCTTTGCTCTGCCAGCGCAAACTGGCACCTCTTCCTCATGACCTATGGCTTTGCAAAAATCCACGTGAGCATAACAACGAATGACGGCCATGAAGGGCGCTATTGCACAAGGAGCATACCCTGCTTGAGTTCCGGTCGCGACCAACCCCAGATAGTCTCGGGGATGCTCGAAGAGCTCGCGGGAGCCGACAGGAACAATGCGATTCGATGGCTGCTTGCGGGGCGGGTGCCTGAGGATGACAAGGCGCTTGTGAATGGGATTGTCACAGACCCTGCCCGTTCGCTTGAAGCCTACCTCGCCCTCATCGAATCCGTGCTCGTGTCCTTCGAGGCGGTCCTTCCTTTCCTGAGGACGCAAGCGCATTGCAAGACGATGCCCGCGACGTGCATGATGCGGCCTCGGGACGTTCGGACCGTAGGCAGGCGGGAGATAACCTGGGTCGTCCAGAACATGAGCGGAGAATCACCGAAGTCTCTTCCCCGCTCGATTCGAACCGAGAAGACCTCTAAAAGCTTCGACAACTACGAGAACCGCGCCATCACGTCGTTCCTGGCCCCCGTTGTACGTCAGACATCCAAGTTGAGACAGAGATCGGTCGAGGACATGGGACGCCTTCGGGGCATCCGTGTAAGGCTCGCTAGCTTCGACGTCCGATCAGAGGATGACTACATCCTCGGCCTAGTGCTCGTGAATGCGTACCTCAAAAGAGAGATTGGTCATCAGGAGCGCATCCAGCATCTCTACCTGCGTGGCCAGCGGCTCCTGTCGCTTCTGGAGTCCCTGGTGCCATGCAAGGCCAGCTTGGACTATGTGATGCCCAGGCAAACCAAGGTATTCCAAGAGGTCAGGCCCTATGCCAGCCTGTACCGCTCCATGCAGCAATGGCGGTCGTTTGGCACCTACAGCATCGAGCGCGACGCCCTCCTCCTGAGCACGCTCCAGATGGACCGTCTGTACGAGTACTATGCACTTTACAAGATGCTCGACTGGCTTGGCCAAGGGGGCTTCAGGCCCGATGAATCGCTGCAGTGTCCCGTGCAGTCGTTCCGGCACTCGCTCAAGGCACCACACTATTCTGCTGAGACCCAGGTGAACAACGTCTACTGCCTCTCGCGGGGAGATGAGCGCATCCACCTCTACTATCAACCCGTTATATACGGGGATGCTCGCGAGGAGGCGGGAATCCTTCTTCACCGCACGACCTCGCGCAAGAGGTTTGGAGACCGGGGATTAGACGCATACTGGCAACCGGATTTCCTGATCGTGCACGAAACCCCTGGCCGGAGCTCCACGACCGTGGTGGATGCGAAGTTCCGGACGGTGAGGAAGGTCATCCAGGACGTCATCCAGGACGGGTCAGACTCATCGGGAGCGTCCACATTCGATGCCTGTCTCATTAAGTACGTGAACAGCATGGCAAAGACCAACGGCGATCCCGTAGAAGGGCTCTGGCTTCTGTGCGGCTGGGAGCGGAATCCGAGGTCATGCCTCATGCAGTCTTCGAGCTGGGCCCGCCGCAATAACGTCAGGGCAGACGGCATCGTATCATTGGCTCCCAGTGCGAATCGCCTGGACGTGATGTTTGCAGCTATCGGAATCACTCAAGGCCCAGTGGTCACTGAGGATGATGACGACGCAGTTCCCAAGAAGGCTCTACTCCAGCCAGAGCCCGGGTACGGTTCAGATGGACCGGACAATTCAAAGTCCAATGAATCAGACGGGCCGAAGCTCCGCTTACCAGTACTAACGGCAGGCAGTGGTGGACGGAACACGACACCTACATACTCATCGTCGGCTGAAACAATCGCTGTAGCCGTACCACCCAACCCATCCGGCACACCTGAGAAAGATGAACCCCGCCATCAGGCGGCCAATCCGGACCCCAGGCTCGATGCAACAACCTATGATCTCGTGGTAAGACTTTGCGAGAGCATGCCGAACCCAGAGCAAATGACAGAGGCCAAGGCCTCACAGAAGATTCTGGGACTGAGTCATCCCCTCTTGCGTAGTAAAGCGCCTGTTGGGCATGAACGCGGCAACTATTCCACCAGACCACTCGAGGTTTCGGGAAGTACATACTACATCTTCAGCAAATGGCTTCCATCATCGAGAAACAGACTTGTGGCGGAGGTTCGGCGCTCAAAGCGTAGCTCTTTGTGACGCGAGAGAAGAGGCCACATACCAACAGTGTGGGGAAGGAGGATGAGGCCTCAATCTTCATGCCAGGAGCATGCAGCATGCTGCCGATGGCAACAGCGCGATGACAGCGCAGGACCTGCTTTCGCGGGCCTGGTCTGGAACGGCAGCTGTCGGGTCCGGACATCGGTCTTCTCGTTATGCGAGAGGCCATTTCCGCAGCTATGGCTTTCTTGCAAGCCATTTATGTCGGAGAGCAGAGGTACTGTTGCAGCAGATGGGCCATCCAGGAAAGGAAGCCAGCCATGGATGCAACAGTCGCGGTCACCTCATCGATCATGGGCAATTTCGATCCAGATATCATCCGCATCTCAGTGGATCTCACCGGCGAGGCCGCGAGCAAGGAGCTGGCAGCTGCGGCCTACAACGAGGCCTTGTCCTCGCTGCTCGATGCCCTTGAGAAGATGGGCGTGAAGAGGAAAGGCGTGAAGAACGGATACCTGCGGATCTCTCCTGTCTGGAAGAACCGGAAGGGCGGTGGACCCCACGAGTACAGCTCGACGGTCAGATTCGAAGAGCCTTGCATGAAGGAGAGGCTGGATGCGGTCTGGACTGCGATTGCCGGCTTAGGGGGCGGCATTTCATGCTGCTTCGACTACGACCTCAAGGACAATGAGGAGGCAAGGGAAACGATCCTCAGGCGAGCTATTGATGCGGGAAGGAAGCGTGCTGCGCTCCTGGCCGATGCGGCCGGGTGCGACCTTGGTCAGATCATCCACATCGACAATAGCCTCCAAGGCAATGCAGCCGCCGGCATTGTTGCTACTGCAGCACCTGACAAGCGCCGGAGCATACGCATGGATGCGTCGCCCGTCTTCAATCCTGAACCCGTCAGAGTGAGCTGCGAGGTCACCCTCGAATACGAGCTCATCGTCCGAACGCAGCGCTAGCAACACGAATCTGCTGCTGTCCTCCATGAATCTGCAGGCCAGAGGCTCTGTCCTCTGGCCTGCTTTGTTTGGCCAGAACATTCATGCCATCTCTCGCGTGTGGGGCGCCTCTGCGGCAGGGGCTTGGGGCCAGAACGAAAGGGTTCTGCTGGACGGGGTGGCAAGAAGTGCCACCTGAATGGTCTGAGCAGATTCATGGTATGAATGAAGGACGTGCTGCAAGTGGGCGTAGGCAGAGGCCTTGCCCCGGATGGCAGACCCAGAACTTGCGCATGTGCATTGCCCCGCGTCCCTGCATCGTTGTCCCCTGTGGCCGTCTATGCGTTGCAGCTATGGAGCCTTGATCCATGGATGCAATTTCCTGACAGCATTGAGATCCCTGAAGACGATGATGCATGGCTGCGAAGCAACATAAGGAGAAGATCTACATGCTCGGCAAGGATCCTTCCACAACCTCTGGTGGCTCACACAGGCGCATCCTGCTCTGCGTGATTGTCGCAGCAGTGGCGGCTGTGGCTGTGGCGGCCGTGCTGTTCATGAGGCAGGCGGACACCTCGGCACCAAGCGTCCCGGAGGAGACCGAGCCGCAGAAGGTGTCCATCACCATCAACGTGAGCGGCGAAGGGTTCGATCCATCTGCATCCACGCCTGTTCCCCTGCATATCGAGGGCGGCGATGTCTCTGAGGATGTGTTCTCGGATGGCTCTGGGAATGCGGAAGCCGAGTTTGCCGCTGGCGACTATACAGTGACGGTGGCGGCCCCATGTATATCCAGCGATGGCTCGCTCTTCAAGGACAGCGATAGCGTCCCTGCATCGCTCGTCATCAACGACGGCGACGACAGCGTGGGAATTCTCGTGGCCGTGGCTGCAGCAGACCCGATCAATGTGACGGACGATGAGATCCAGCAGGCAAAGGACTATGCGGCGAAGGCGGGGGTCGACTCCGGCACCGCGGATGAATATGCGCAGAAAGCCACGCAGAAGCGCCAGGATGCCCTCGATGCCAAGGCTGCCGAGGAAGAGGCTGCACGCCAGGCGGCGGAGCAGCAGAAAGCCGAACAGCAGGCTGTAGCCGAGAAGCAGCAGGCGCTTGCCGCAAATCCTTCCGTCATCCACTCCGTCCCGAATTCCCAGGACTCCGAGACAGTGACCCTGACGGGCACCCTCTGCATGGAGACGAGGCCTTATCCGGTGCACCCTGGCCAGCAAGAAGACGTGTACTATCTCGAGCTTCCCAGCCAAGTCACCGTGACAGGGACGCAGTATGGGGATCGGTCAGACACCAAGGCCATCGTCCACAAGCTGCAGTCATCGTCAGGCACGGACGTCCCTGATCCCTCCTATGTGGGGAAGACCATCTCCGTGACAGGCCAGGTTGCTGTCAACGTGACCGAATCCGATCCCTCCTACGACATCTCGAAGCTCAACTTCTTCGATGTCGCTCGCTTGGCGAAGGTATTCTCGTAGCCGGAGACGTTGGAGGCTGCTTGCTTGTCGCTGCAATCTGTCCAAGTGGAGAGCTGGCGACAGAACGCTGCTTCTGCATCCATGGGCGAGCGATGCAGGGCCAGAGGGGAGGGCTGCAGCTGATTCGAGCCACCTCTTTCTGGGCTTTCCGGCGGCTTCGATGGCTGACCTTGCTGCATGTGCGGAGAAACAGAGCTGCTGGCATTGCGGCTCATGGATGGCAGAAGCGCATTGGCGCAGATGGCGCATCTTCGCTGGTGCAGCTGTGCCTCGTGTTGACGGGAGGCTCGCTCCTTGCGTCAGATGGCCTTGCTGGCAGAGACCATGCAGAGGCTGGCGTGTTGTTCATCGAGGCTGTCTTAGTTTTAGTGAGCAGCCCCCACAAGGGGATGCGGCAGCGCTATTCGGCCCGTGAGATGAGGAGATCGGGGACCGTCACGAGCAGGGGAGACCCGTCTTCCGCCTTTGTGAAGGCAAGGGCCATAAGGTCGCCTTCATGCACCGGGTAGTCAGAATCAGGCTCATTGAGGAGCATGCCTGCAAGCATGCCGTCTTCTGTGATGCCCTCCAGCCTGAACCAGACGACCTCTGGCGTCAGCTCGTCTGATGCGAGCACCGCAGAGACATCGTCTGGATACTCGGGGCTGCGGAAAGCGTCGATCTGGTCGATCCCACGTGTCGCCAGTACACCATCTGAAGGAACGTGTCCTTTCTCAAGCTGCCCGATCTCCTCGCTATAGTGCTGCCCGAGCTCTTCTGCATCGTCTGGGAAGAGGACACGCGCTGCGGGCGGGATGCTGCCGGAACGCAGAAGGACGAGCTGGTTCTGGACAGCCGGGAAGGATTCTTCGTTATATATGGTCCCGCTCTCAAACGATGCAGGCGCCAGCCCGAAGAGCGAGAGTCCCTGCTCATGGTCGATGTAGCCATATGCGAGGATCGAGTCGGCTCCATCGGGGACGATAATGGAAGTCTGGCCGAGCCTCTTCAGCAGCGGGCATTCGACGACGATGAGCTTTCCAGCAATGTCCCTGAACCCGCAGTCAGCAAATGTCACAGCCATGGCCCCTCCAACATTGATGGCAATTCTCCTGTGACCATCATCTTATCTGTTGCAGCTTAGGGCGAAGTCTGCATTCGCGATGCCTGCCTGCACAATCGGCAATGAGCGCGAACTTTTGGAAGATCATCCGGGCACGCGGAGAAGCTGCGTCATCCAAAGAAGGGCATGGCGCCCAGGAAGCCTGGACGCCATGCCATAAGACGGGAGAGATGCGATGGCCCAGTCACCATGGGCCATGAGAACATGGGCCTATGAATTGGAGGCAGCATAGTCCTGCAGCTTGTTCCCATCGAAATCGATGGTGTAAGCTGAAACGGCACCTCCGGTATAGTCGTTGCTCAGGATCAGCAGATGGTCGCCAGCCTCGTTTATGGTCGTATTGCCACTAGGGAGCGTGCCAGGAAGCTTGGTTGCAGAGCTTCCGTCCAGAGGGGCCTTCACTGCTATCAGCTCGAAGGTCCCGAGGCTGTAGCCGAACAAATAGAGGCTGCCATGGGACACTGCATAAAGGTCCATGCCATCGTCGTCGGCGCTGCTCGCGTACACGGTGCTTGCATCAGAGCCGTCTTCATTCATGCAGGCAACCTGCATCGTGTCAGCGGCTCTGTTCCACACGTCGATGTAGAGCTTGCCACCGACGCCGTAAAGCCTCTGGACCTTGGCTCCATCTGCGGCGGTGTAGAGCGTCTGCCTGCCAGAGCCATCGAAGTTCTGGGCACCTACCATTTCATAGTCATCGCTGCTGCCAACTGACTGGAAGAGGTACGCCTTGCTCGGGGTTATGAACTTGCGGGTGATGTCATCACCAGAGAACGTGCCTGCCACGCTCTGGTTCGAGCCATCCTCATCCATGGTCAATACTTCGTAGGAAGAACCCGTGCTGCTGCCAATGCTGCCATTGCTCGTATAGGTCAGCATGTAGATCTTGCTGTCGTATACGTAGACTCCTGTGGGAACGACATTGTCTGCATCTTCTGCCTTCCAGATTTCCCGATCTCCAGTCCCATCGGTCTTCATGGCATGGATGGAGAGGGCGTTTCCATCGGTAGAGTTTCCGCATTGTATGTCCCGATAGATCAGCGTATCCCCATCCAGGCTGAAGTAGTCGATTATGTGGTCGTGGTCGCTTGATATTGGTCGGATAACATCCGCGCCGGAGCCGTCCTTCGCGGCACGGCAGATGCCGCTCTTCTTTTCCAGGTAGAAGTAGTCGTATTTGTCGTCGCTCACGCTCGGAGCGTCATTGATATAGTTCGGCTCGGTATTTCCCATCCTGGTGCCGCCGAAGGAGACAGGTCCCACCTGCATACCGTCATTGCTGGAGGGGCCTCCGCCTATGCTTATGCCTACCATACGGAGCAGGATGAAGACTACGGCTATAACGAGAGCAGCCACGATTGCAGGGACCACCCAGCGCGGGTGCCGTGCCGGCTTCGGGGAAACGGCGTTCTGCGTGTTGTGGGCAGTCGGGGTGGAGTGCACAGACCGCTGGCCTCTGAAGCTGGAAGCTCGCGGATTCGCTCTGGTGCCTGCGGGCGTGGCATCCCAATCTTCCAGCGAGGCTCCGCAGGACGTGCAGAACTGTGCGCCATCGGCGTTCTTGGCACCGCATTTCGGACAGAAGTTGGATTCTCCCCTCGTTCGTGCAATCAGTCGTGCGGGGATTCTTGCTGGCCTCCCATGGCACGCATGATAAGATCATATGAACGCATATCTGGCAGCGATAGGGCTGTACGGCATGCTGCTGGAGGTGAATGCAGGCAGGGCATCTGATTTCTGGCGGTGGATCCTGCAAGGCAGAGGACATGGCTTGCGGTGGGGGAGCGATTCAGGACGTAAGTGAAAGATTCAGGTAGAGGGAATTGATTTTCAATACGAGACAGGAGTCCCTGCATCCACCGGAAGAGGCATTGTTTTCGGGAGGGTGTCCCTTTCTTGGGACAGTGGGTGCTTCAGGATGCTCGGAGGCGGTGCCATCAATACTTATGCATCCATGGGGACTTGGCACATGTGTCCGAAACCCGAGTGGGAGCTCGAGTGGGGCATCAGGGGGTTTGCGGATGGGAAGAGGTGGCGTGAGCCTCTGTTTAGCCGATGTGGGAGAAAGATGCTCGCGGGAAGACGCTGGTTCAGGGGGGCTGCAGCCACTTGATATGCCGGGCAGCTTAGGGTCGAACCAAGACGGAGCTCTGAAACGCCCTGCCTCAGGCAGAGAAATGTGCAGGGAAAGCTGCGAGCGGTTCTGCGAATGGCAGAAGTGAGGTTCTGGGGCAAAGCTGAAAGGTTCGGGCTACGATAGAGATGCCCTGCAGGCCCCATGCGATGATTGGATTAGCCATGACCGTGAACGATCCGAAGAAGGATATGTCCAAAGCCCCGAATCCCTTTGAAATGGTCGGTGGTGCCATGGCATTTGCTGCAGGTGCTGTTGCCGATGCTGCTGCACAAGGAGTAAAGGTGGCTGCTGCTGGCGCGAAGCAGGCGCACCAGATGTTCGGCGGGGAATACGGCGAGGAGTACGAGGGAAATCTCAGGGACGAGGAAGGGCACTACGCTGTTCCTGATCCTGTGCTGGATGACAAAGAGCTCAAGGAGATTGATGAGCTCACAGAACGCTACAAGCGCCTCGTGGCTCCTGGACGTCTGCAGATGATGGGCAAGAGCATTGCGGATGCAGCGCCGCAGCAGGTGAAGGATGCCGCCGGAATGATTGGCGGAGCTGTAGCCGATACCTTCAATGGCCTTACAAAGCAGGAGCTCATAGCGAATGCGCTGGAGGTTGCAGCTGAAGGGTTCGGCAAGCTCGAGGAGCAGGCATCAAAGGCCACGGTGGGCAGGGACTATGTCCTCCAGAGGATTGATGCTGGCAAGCAGAGCGAGAAGGTATCCGAGCTGGATGAGATCTGCCTTCTGAGATCCTATGATGTGGCAAGAGTTGTCGCTGATGAGCGGCTCCAGCATATGGGGATCGCTCTGGCAGAAGGAGGTGGCACCGGAGCGGCAGGGTTCTGGGGACTTCCTGCAAATCTGGCGCTCAGCATGCTCATCTATTTCCGGGCTGTCCAGTCGGTCGCAATGTTCTATGGCTACGACGTGAAAGGCGATTCGGCCGAGATGGAGATTGCCGGCGATGTGCTCTCCAAATCGATGTCACCCTCTGACGGTGGCTCGAAAGCCGCCAATGACTATGTAGGCAAACTCCTCGTATATGGTGAGGCTGCCGCAGTGAAGCGGGCAGCCAATAGAGGCTGGCAGGCAATGATCGAAGCACAAGGTGCGGCATTGCTTCTTGCCAAGATGAGAGGGACGGCGAACAAGGCTGCACAGAAGGCGCTTGAGAAGGGCGGCGAGAAAGCCCTGGAATCCAACATATTCAGGAGTGTATTCAAGGAGATTGGCAGCAAGCTGACCCTGAAGACCATCAGCAAGGCGGTGCCTGTAGTTGGAGCTGGGTTTGGAGCGCTCTTCGATACTGCCCAGATGAGCAAGGTGCTCGAATTTGCTGATGTCTTCTACCACAAGCGCTTCATCCTGGAGAAGCCAGAGAGGGTAGAGGAGCTTACGGGAATCAAGATGCTTCCTGTGACGGATGAGGCTGGCGACGAAGCGGCGTCAGAGGATGATGCTCAATAGATCCTCGAAGACAATGAAGCCATCCAGACGCTTGCGCGGATAGGGGCCCGTGCAGATATGGGGCATCTTCTGTAGATGCCCCATTGCGTATGCCTCTGTTAGACCACAGTTGACATGATGGGCCCCAGATGGTGTCGCGCCCCCCGCGTATGATGTGAGCTACCACACAGACATCAGCACAACGGAGGGCGCATGGCAACAAGTATATTCCAGCTGGCAGAGGAACTGAGCTACGAGGACAAGGTCAGGCTGGCGAGGTGCCTCGAGGGGCTCATCGCAGAGGAGCGCGCGGCCATCGCGGATGCAGGCTTCGCCCCGGAGCGCTGCCCGCATTGCGGCTGCGCCAGCCTCGTCAGGAAGGGCCATGGACGCGACGGGTCCCAGAGGTGGATGTGCAGGGGCTGCGGCAGGACCTTCTCCGCCAGGACGATGGGGCTCCTCGGGTACTCGAAGCTGGGCCCCGAGGTGTGGGCCAGGTTCGTGAGGTGCGAGCTTTCCGGCTGCAGCCTGCGCAGGGATGCGGAGGAGTGCCATGTGTGCCTGAAGACTGCATGGTTCATGCGAATCAGGCTCTGCGAGGCCATGGAGAGGTGCGGCCCGGAGTTCCGCCATGGAGCCTCCGTCTCCGTGGAGGCCGACGGGACCTACCTCACCGAATCGCTCAAGGGGAACCGGAAGCGCGCGAGGCTGAAGATGCCCAGGAAGGCGCATGATTCCGGGCACTGCGTGCACGAACGCGGCATATCGTCCGGCAAGGTCTGCATCGCCTGCGACGCCAACAGCCTGGGCGACTGCTGGCTCGAGGTCTGCGGCAGGGGCAGGCCCACGGATGCCGAGCTCGCGGATGCGCTCGATGGGATCGTGGAGGGCAGCCCCGTCTCCACTGACAGGCTCCAGGGGTACGCCCGAATCCTTCCGGAGCTGGGCGCCTCGGCACACAGGAGCGCCGACCCGAAGACCGACCCCGGCGCGCTCGGCATGGTCAATGCCCTGCACCAGCGGCTCAAGGCATGGCTCGGCAGGTTCAACGGGGTGTCCATCAGGTGGCTGGACCACTATCTCGCCTGGTTCCGCTGGACAGAGATGGCGAGGCATTCGGACATGGACATCGAGGAGATGCTCTCCGGGCAGGCGGCCCAGGGGCGCTACAGGCTCACCAGGGCCGAGGCCGTCTCCAGGCCGCAGCCGCTCTGGAGCTGGTGGGAGGGTGCCGACGTGTCAACGGAGGTCTAACATAGGCTTGCGTATTGGATTTCCTGCAAATGGCATGCGCATGGATCCGGAAACGCATCTCCGTAGTGTCTTGGTCCAACCTTAGAGCTTCTTCAGTGCAGGAAGACTGACATGCCATTCGCTGCTATCGGTACCTCAGCTTCTTGGATGCTTCAGCGCCCAGAAGCTTCTCAAAAATAATGCCCAGGTCCTCGCGATCAAGATAGCCATCCTCGAGATAGCCTCCATCTATCGCATCAAGCATGGTCTGCTCCTTCTCCTCCAGCCGGTCATAGATTTTCTCGTCGAGCGAGAATGGCCTGCCGTTGAGCATGAAGTCTTGGCGCATGAAGTAATAGCGTGTCCGTTGGTTCACGGGCAGGCCAAGACGATGTATTCGGTCCTTGGACTGCAAGAGATGGACAAGGTTGTAGCTATATTCGAAGTAGACCGCATCGTGGCAAATGGTGTGCAGCGATATCGATTCAGCGAGCGTCTGGGGGTTGGTCACAAGAACCTGGAAGCCGCCAGCACGGAAGCGGTCCAGGATATCACGTCGCTCTTCCAGAGGTGTGGCACCATATATCGCCTCGGCAGCGATGCCCCTGTTTCGCAGATCGCGCTGTATGTTGTTGATGCTGCGCACGAAGATGCACCATACGATGACAGGATGTCCCTCCGAGACGATGCTTGCTACGAGCTGTTCGCACATGATGAGCTTGGACGTAGGCTTGCTGCGTCTGATGGCGTCGCTGAACGTCTGCGAGAAGTCTACGTAGTCGATGTCCGTGTAGTCATCGCCTACTTGGTCGAGCACGTATTCGAGATCCTGGGGATCGATTGCACGGGCAAGCATGTCTGGATCGCTCTCCAGCTGGAGCGTGCGGATGATGAGCGCCAGCGCGCTGCTGCATACACCATAGAGTATGTGGAGCAATGCATTCTCGTCTGGGGTTGCATCCACCTGGATGATCGAGTCGGGGTCTGGCCGAGGCACACCCAGCTCATCTTTATTCGTTCGACAGAAGAATGGCGCAAGGCTTTGATTGATGTGCTCGATCGTCAGGCTGTCTGGCTCTTTGAGCTCGCCTGGGTCATATCCGAAGAAGGTGTCATAGTCCGTTGGATAGAGGATGTGCAGAAGGTTGTATATATCCTGGTAGGTGTTAGGTATGGGCGTGCCCGTAAGCGCGATCACGTACTTTGCACCTTCAGATGCGTCCAATGCTGCCTTCGCGCGCTTGCCATGGACTGCCTTTACCCGGTGCACCTCATCGAAGACGAGCAGCGTCTGATCGGGAACGATTGAGTGCAGCTCTGGCACATACGACCGGAGGGATTCATAGTTGAAGACGAGAAGGTTGCAGTTGCCGCTATCCAGCGCGAGGGTGCTCTTGCGAAGGCTGGTGGTCATGGCCGCTATGCGCGCATCTCCTAGGCAGAAGCAATTGAGCGGCAGCTTGTTGTCGAAGGTCGCACGCCACTCATCCTCCCACGTTTCGAAGCCGCTCTTTGGGCATACCACGACGATACGCCGGACCTTGCCAAGATGGTGCAGATAGGCGAATACACCAAGGACAGTTGCTGTCTTGCCAGCGCCCGGCACCGAAAAATCAGCGGAACGGCCCACGACAGCCATGAAGAACGCATCAAGCATCTGCCGGTCACGGAGCGGACGCACCATCGCATCGTTCACGACGTCACGAAACTCTCGGAACTTTGGTCCCAGCTGTGGATCGCTTTCGATTGAATCAACTGTCTGCGCCTTGATGGCAAGGCCAATCTCTGACCGTTCGCGTATGTGGGATTCATTCTGGTCGACGAAGACGGTGAAGCTTGGGTCGACTATGACTTCAGCGCCATGCCCGTCAGCCTCTCGTATGGCATCGAGCATCTCTTGGCACTCGCGAAGTCCCATGCCTCCGTCGAGCAGTATGCGGTTCCCGTCAATCCCCTCGACAGCGCTTGCTGGATAGTACAGCCAAGCACGCCAGACGGTCGAGGTCAGGAATTCATTGATGTCCTGTCCTTCCACGCGCAGGTACATCCCAGGCCGCTTGGCATCGTATCCAACGATGATCTTAGGCAAGCTCATCGATCTCCTGGATGAGTCCCTCTGCAATTCTGATTATTGTTTTGAGATTGTGACGAACCGCCTCCCGTTCGCTGGGGGTAAGGGTGTCAAGCATTTCAGGCAGAATCTGCTTGAGGTCCTTGATCGTCTCTGAAGACTTCTTGACGGGGGTATCTCTGAGCTTCCCCCGCTTCACGGTCTCTCGCGCACGGTCTCCGGCTCTTCTGAATTTTCCTACAAGCATCGTGTCAGCGCGCAGCTCGCTGACCTTCTCGCGCGTCAGCGGCTGCGGGCCCATCTTGTCCGTCAGCGAAACCAAGGCCTGGTGCTCAGCGGCACGAAATTCCGGTTCGGCATCGGTGCCGGCCACAACGCCAAAGTTGCGGATATAGCGGGTGATGTCGCCTTCAGGCTGCACCACAATGTTGGCGAACATGAGCTGTTCGGTCAGCTGCCTATCCCTTTCGCTTTTCTGCTTGTTCAGGATGCGCTTGAACTCGCCGAGTGGACCATCGACCTTGAGGGAACGGGCGAGATGGTACTGTTCGGGCGCTCCGCAGAAGACGAGGAAGTCCTCCATATATTGTGCTCGGTCAATGAGCTTCCTTACTTCGCTTTCTGAAAGGCCAGTGGCCTTGCCATACTCTGCAGGCGTGATGAGGTGGTTCTTGATCACGTCGCGGTATACGCCCACGAGACGGTCTACTGGATCATAGGAGACCTTCTCCTCTTCGCCTATCTGGATCGAGAGCTCGAGCAGCTTGATGCGCTTCCCGTCACTTCCGATTGCATCATCGAGGATGACTGCCTCAAACCAGCCAGGAACGTTGTTGCTGCTGGCTATGCGACGGATGCAGGTAAGGCGACGGTTGCCATCGATGACACGGCCGTCATTGAGCACAACCCCAGGACGCAGCTGGCCGCGCAGGGCGATGTCCCTCTGCGTCTTGCGCAGGGCGTCGGGATTGCTCTGAACGATGAATCCCTCAATGACTTTGTTGTACTCGTCGCGGGGGATGGACAGGAGCTTTCTTTCGTTCTTGGAGTCGTACTCGCTTACCCATGTGGCAATGCGGTCATTCTGGTCGTTATAGTAAAGCAGGTCAGTCTTTATCCGATAGACCTCGAAGTCACTCGTCACCCCATCGATGGAATGCTTCTCCTTGCGGCCGGTCTTCTGCACATTGCCGCTGGCAATGCCTTCTTCAAGCAAGCTCATTGCGCGCCTCCTGTTTCCAAGCTTCCATGGACGAGTAATAGGCGTCCCAGATGTCATCGTGGTAGATGTTCGAATTGTATATGGTTGCCACAAGAAGGGTCATTGGGCAGTCGATGCCGTAATCCTTCCGCAGCAGCCCGGGCACGTCTTCCCGGTATACGCCCTCGTGCATCGAGACGAACCATTCGATGAAGGAGCCTGCCGAGAAATGGCTGTCAGGCCAAGACGCAAAGACCTTCGTGCCTGCAAGCGTGCAGCTCTGAAGAAGGCCGCTCGTTTCGAGAAGCCCCTCATAGAACCCATTCGGCATATCAAGATCGTGCAGCACATGGACGACCTTGAGGCCGTTGCGAAGGCTGCCGATCGTAAAGGGCGTCATTTCGGGCACTGCTGCGGCGACTGCCGGCGCATATGACTCGATATCAGCCATGCTGACATCCATGGCCTTGTGCAGCCTCGAGAAAGCGATGTATATGTCCGGGTTCTCGTAAAGCAGCACCTGATGGCTTGCCAGCATTTCGTGCAGCAGATGCTGAAATGCCGGATGCCTCCAGACAGCTTCTCCGAATCCGGAATCGCCTCTCGAGAAGGAGGGACGGGATGCAAGTAGCTGCATGAAATGCTCACGGGGCGTGAGGCCCCCCTTGAAAAGCAGGTCATGATCTTTATAGTAGCCTGCTCCGTAGAGCGTCTGGTCATCTTGCGTGATGTCTGGCTCATGTGGGAATTCGTATCTGAAGCGAGCCTGTACAAGATTTGCATCGCAGATGTCTTCTGAAAGCTCGCGGCTCAGGAACGCCGCGACCGTGTGCGCCTCTGGCTTGGCTTCAGGAGCTATTTGCACCTCAGCTGGCGCTTCGACCGCAGCCGATTCTTCCGTCACCATCGTGGCTGCTTCAGGCTCGCATGCCTCCATAGGAGAGGCGTTTCCAGAGACGTTCTCGGTTTCGCCATCGATGTTCTGTGTGACAGCCGTCTTGTCAGAGAAGCCTGCCTTGCTTTCCAGCGAGGGAAGGCCATGCTGGCTTGGCTGCTTATGCTGCTCGCTGGATTGGCCTCCGAAGCGCGATACGAGTGCCCTCAGACGAGCGACCAAACCATGCGCACCGTGAAAGAGGCCTGTGATGCGGGATATCAAACGCGCAATGCTGCTGGCCTGTCGCTGTTCCTGTCCAGGCTTGTCAGCTGCCGGGACAGCAGCTGAAGGCGAAGGGATGGATGCAGTGGTGGGAGCTAGGGCAGAGGCAGGCGCCTGAGTGTGGCTCTGGATCGGAGCAGGAGCTGGTTCCGGAGCGGGAGCCTGAGCAGGGGCAGCGAGAGAGGATGGATCCTGGACCGAAACAGGAGCTGGCACCTGAACAGGAGCCTGGACAGGAACCGGGATTGGAGCCGGTGCCGGAGCAGGGACATGGGCAGGGACCGACTTGTCCTTCATGGCTTCAAGCGGCTCTGTTTCTGGATATGCGGCTGGAGCTGATGGGGCCTGTTGCCTGATTTCCTCATGGATGGGCGGCTCTGCCTTGGGGCTACTCTTGCAGGCTTTTTCACGGACAGCCTTGCGCTCTGTCCGTTGGACAGGAGACAAGCCGGCTGGCTCTGCAAAGAGATCGATCCATATCGCAACTGTGACAGCCAGGAAGCCGTATTCCTGCTCATATTCCGCAGCAAGAATGTCCTTTGGCTGTCCTGCATGCTTGGCAGCGAATCGTTTTACCTGCTTTTGGCGGTCTATCTTTCCGAAGCCAAACGATAGATGGTTGCCAAAGACAGCTTCGCCTTCGGCATCGGTATAGATGTGGTGCAGAATTTCGTAGAGTTCCTCGGGTGTCTTCACGGAGAGCCGCTGCATGAGCCTCTGCTCTCTGCGATAGAAATAGCGCGTCGAATACTCATGGTCTACGAGCGCATCATCCTCGATGGCCTGCGATATCGTCCGCGCATGCTTCTTCCAGTCGAAGAACCAGAATTTGTTGTCCCCAGTCCACATCACGCGTGCGTCGTGCGCAAGGGTATCACGCAGCGTGCTGCTGCTTTCTTCAGCTTTTGTTGTCCAGTCATGAATGTTGCATTCATGGCGGAAAGCGCGCATGAAGTCAGAGAAGGCGATGGGTTTCATTGATGTGCTGGCACACTGCTTGCAGACGCGCTCTGCTATCTCTGCGAGCTCTTCGGAACGTGAGCGCCAGATATCGCGCCTTGGCTGCTGCGGCTGGCTTGGGTATGCGATACGACCTGGAGCGGTGGACTCCATATCTATCGGTGTGGAGAGCCTCCCGCTGGCACCACGCACTGGCCCGGACTCGTATGCTGGGTCTTTCTCAGGCGCGTCTCCCATCCGCTGGTAAGCTCTATTCTGATTGCGGGAGAGCCGGTTCTCCTTCTCCCGAATACGCGCTGCCATGCGCTCTTCCCGGCGCTTTTTCGCTGCGTCGTCCAAAGGCATGGACGTATCCGCCACATGGCGTATGCACACGTCCGAGCTTTTGGGCTTCGGGGCATCTTTCGGGCTCCTGTGCGTTATCACGGCACCTTTTTGTGTTGGATAGCTTTTCTTGGGATCCTTCAGCTCCAGCATGCGATATATGTACTCATCCTGCCCGGTCACCCTGCAGAACTCTTCCATATCGCGTGCTGCGTGGTACGACATCACATAGTCATCTTCGATGAATGCCGGAGCTTCATCGGCGAACCACTGCTCAACGTCGTGTACCTGCTTCAAGGTCAAGCCCAAGCTTTCGGCACACGCGTGTTCGGGAGTGCCGGAAAGCACTTGCAGGAGCACCTGCTTGCGTGGTGCTTCCTGCTGCAGCACCCACGTGATTACGTCGGGCCTGCGCGATTTGGCTGTATGCGAGTGCGCCTGTTCTGCCATGCTCCATGCCTCGTCCAGCTTCTTTCCAGAGGCCGTCTCGACAAGGGGGCTGAGCGCTCTTCCGAGCGAGCCCGGAGGGTGCCAGCTGTCGCAGAGGCCGTGTAGCGGTCTCGATTGGCCTTGCCATGAAGCCCGGAAGGAAGCGAGTTGCAATTTCGTAGACAATCATGGTGTGCTACATATTATAAACCTGAAACTATGAGTGACGGAAATGCTGATTTCGGTCCTCGTCACCGCAAGCTCCTGTGTTGCTATTATCGCAGTTGTTGCGGCCAGCTGAAGATTCGCGATGCATTCCACTGTCCCATATATGGGACAGGGTGGGAGTTTCTGAAGCTCTCGAATGGCTGCGTCTTTGATCTAACTATCGAACCTATCGGCCAAAACCGGCTCGGGGCTGAGCTTGGCCATGCCTGAATGTGTGCCTCTTTTCGGGAAGTGTTTCTGCGCTATCGCATCGAGCTGTGCACGGATATCCTCGAATGGCTGGTTCAGGTCAAGCGTGTGCACCCCAATCTCGTTTCCGCTCATGTGGTAGGTAGCATCAGGCTGGATCTCGTCGTCAGTTCGAGCATAGAGCAGCATGCCAGAAACCCTATGCGGCTCCTCTCCAAGAGCTGCTTCCTGGTTCTTCACGTAGGTGAATATCTGGTACAGGTTATGCGAGTGCACCGAACGCTTCCCCATATAGACCTGTGTATCGTGCCCGTAATACTTGCAGTCGATGATGAGGATGTCATTGCCCCGCGAGAGCACGACGTCGCTTCTCATAGCCGGCAGAAGGTCATTGACCTCATCATCGAGGACCCACTCGATGTAGGGGGCTCCGACCTTCAGGTCAGGCCGCTCCCTGCGGTAGTACTCCAGGACGAACTTCTCATAGAGATGGCTCATCTTCTGGTCGTCATCGAACTCCACAAAGCGTTTCTTGCCATTGTCGTTCTGCCCCTGCAGAAGGCCACTGCAGGCGAGCAAGCTGGCACCCATGAGCATGCGGTAGCCCTTGGTCGTCCGGTCGAAGCGCATGGACCAGTCGACATGCTCGAGATCTGTTTCGCTTATGTCGCTAAAATAGGCAAGCAGACGCCTGAGGCCATGTTTCCTCTCTGATGCGGCGTCTGATTGTAGGAGGAGAAGCATGGTCGATTTGAGTATGCGGTTCATCTCGCTATCGGGCGAGAGGTCGGACCAGGTGCATACGGCCTGGTGCCGCATGAGGGCCCGTGTACGCAGGGATTGGGAGAGCTCGATCTTTCCCCGTGGGGAGGGGAGCGACTCGGTGCGGTCTATATATTCCTGCCTGAGCCCACGCTTGAGCTGCAGCCCGATGCCATGGCACAGGATTGCAGCACAGAGATCGGCTGCATTGTCGAACTCCTCAGCATCGAAGCTGTCCCATCCACGCTCGCTCAGGGCACGGAAGGCATAGGCAAGCATGTAGTAGACGTTGCGGACCGGTATCATTTCACAGCATCGCGCAGCTTGTCGGTCCAGGAGTCGACCTTGTCTGGATCATCGAACCAGTATTCCTTGAGGAGCGGCAGCAGCTCGTACTCGACGATATCGGAGAGCGCACCATCCTCTATGGCAGCCTGGTCGAGATTGCAGAGATAGCTGTGGCCGATGCGGAAGCCATCGCCAAGCGCATCATCGGAGGATATGTCCTCATTGAGCTGCTCCACGCAGGATACGAGCCTGTCGAGACGTGGGCTGCCCACGCTCTCCTGGTATTCATGGAATCCCTCAGAGCCAAAGGCTGGACCGAGATCGAAGAAGTCGAACCTGCGGCGCAGAGCATAGTCGAGAAGGGCCAGCGAACGGTCGGCTGTGTTCATCATGCCGATGAGGTAGACATTGCTCGGGACATAGAAGTAGTCACGTGAGTAGAGCAGACGGAGCTTGTTGCGATCGCCACGCTTGTCGGCCTCGATGAGCATGAAGAGCTCTCCGAAGATTCGGGAGAGGTTGCCACGGTTTATCTCGTCGATAATAAAGAAGTATTCATTGTCCGAGTCTTCTGCAGCCTTCTTGCAGAAGTCATATAAGACACCATGCTGGATCTCGAAGCCATGCTCGGTGGGGCGGTATCCTTCGACGAAGTCCTCGTAGGAATAGCTCTGATGGAACTGCACGAGTTCGACACGGGACAGGTCCTTGACGCCCATCATCGAATAGGCGAGGCGCTTTGCAACAAAGGTCTTGCCGACTCCCGGAGGGCCTTGGAGCACGATGTTCTTCTTGATGTGAAGCCGCCGGTCGATGGCATCGTACTGGTCCTCGCTGAGGAATGCCTCACCAAGGAAGTCTTCCTTTGTATATGAAGGAAGAACGTCAGATATAGGAGCAATAGGCTCGTCCTCATCCTCGGTCTCGAAGAGTGCGCTCAGACGGGTGACCAGATCGGTGGAGTCAGTGATGTCAGTGAGTGTCTTCATGGGGAGCTGGCCCGAGATCTTCCAGCTGCCGTTCTCCGTCCACTTCACCGAGCGATGGTGCGGGTATTCCTTGTCTTTGCTGTCGTACTCGTAGCCGCCCTCGACAATGCCGCGTCCGATTACCTGCTTCATGCCGCGCTTGGCAAAGACCACATCGCCCGGTTCCATCTCATGCAGGAACTGCCAGACGGCAAGGGCCGAGTTGCGCTGCGAGCTGTCATTGCTGCTTGTCTCACGAAGCTTGGCTCGTATTTCCTCCTTGCTCCCATAGGAGGTGAGGTTGCCAAGCTCGGACCAGCCGAGTCCCATGATGCCTTGGCTGCGGAAGCTGTCCCACATGGCAGCACCCTCGCCTGGGGAGTAGAGCCAGTAGTGGATAGGTCTTACATCGCTATCGCCAAAGGCATTGTCTTGAGCTTGTTTGTCAGCAAGCTTCTGAGCAGCCTTCTTCTCCTTGTTGACCCGTTCGGACTCTTCCCATGCGGCGTTGGAGAGCTCAGGAAAGCTGTGCCACGGACATTCCTTGGTGCCGAGGTGTGAACGTATGGCATCACAGATGCTGAGATACTCCTCACCTGAAGGTATATCTGACTTCTTTTCTGTGGGGACTATCGCTGCAATAGCAGTGCCGGCTTTTGCCTCGTCCGCCAGGAACCATCGGTTGCGAGAATCCAGATTGATAAAGACGTTGGGACGAATCCAGTAGAGCCCCATGGTGAGCTTCCATCCAAGCGTGAACTGATGGATGGTGTTGTCAAAACAGTGAACGAAGCGGGAGCGAGCCTGCGCATCGCCTCCATCGGCAAAGGCAATGGCGGCATCGAGCAGCTCCCAGAGATGGTCGATATCGTGATTTCCCCGTCGTTTATCCCCTACGAAGCCGTAGAAGGTCGCATTCAAATTGTTGAGGATAGGAATGCCATCGAATTCGTGCGGCCGCTCAGCCTTGATTCCGAACTCGTCTGCTATTCCATTGATGAGCTTCAAGCGGTTCTTGTGACTGAGGCCCTTGTTGAAGAGGCCAAACACTGTAAAAGGGTCGATGTCTGCTGGAATGGGCGTGCTATCGAGTGTAGGCAGCTTCATCCCTTGCGCTTGGTATAGATGCACGATCTTCTGGATGAGAGCGGGGCGATCATCCTTGAAGGCTAAGAGCTTGTCAGCGAGTTCCTCGTAGAAAGGAACCCAAGTCGGATTTGATGCTTCAGCCATCATGAGCACCTGCCCTGTTCAGATTTCGCTTCATGCAAAAACGCAACTATTATAAGGCGGGGCATTCATGGGGGGAGGGGTCTCGGGCTGCCAGCAGATGCATGGAGATTGATGCCTGTCGTGTGGCTATATTTGCGGGGCAGACAATCCCTGTCGAGCTATAAACGCTTTCCTTTAGTCGGTATCTGTCAGAAAGCCGCAAGCTCTATGCTAAAGTGGAATGCACTTGTACTGCATGCAGCATTCAAGGAGTCCCTCATGAAGTACTCGGAGCTTGTCGACTCTGGAGCAAAGCCGACTGGAATTCAGACATTTCTTGTATCTTCAGAGAACGTTCCGGTCACCATGAGGATTCCGCGGAACCTTCGCGATGCTGCAAAAGAGGCAGCGGAGCTGAAGGGACTCAGCCTCACTGCCTATGTGAAGATGTGCCTTATTGAAAACCTTTCTAGGGAGGCATAGCCGTTGGAGTTTTTGGACAATACCGGCCGCCAGCGGCTTGGAGATGCGCTCAAAGCCGCCATCGACGACGACGCAAAGCTCTCGATTATCGCTTCATACTTTACGGTATACGCCTACGGCGAGCTCAGGGAGGAGCTTTCGAAGGTAAGAGAGCTACGCTTCGTATTTGACCAACCGACGTTCCTGAAGCGCATGCAGTCTGAAAAGGAGCCCCGTGAATGGGAGATTCAGCGCCGTGGGCGCGAGCTTGGCGTGGCTGGAACCGGGCTTGAACTCACGCTTTCAAATAGCGTTAATCAAAGGGCACTTGCACGCGAATGCGCTGAATGGGCTCGAGAACGTTCAAAGTTCAAGACTGCGCGGAAAGCCGGAATGATAGCGACTTCTGGAAGCTATGTTGTCGAGAACCCGAATGGCGAGGATGAGGCATTTATGGGCTCATCCGCAAACGCCTTCAGCTTGGAAGGGCTCGGATACGAGCGTCGTGCCGGCGTTGTTACTGGTGTGAGCCACTTCCAGACGAGTGCTGAAGCAGCTGGCCTGAAGGCGATGTTTAATGGTGTCTGGGACAATCAGCAGCTCGTAGAGGATGTGACTGATGCTGTCATCAATCAGCTGGAGACCCTCTATCGCGAAAATCCTCCTGAGCTTGTATATTTCCTCACGCTCTACCACATCTTCCGTGACTTCATGGAAGACCAGGAAGATCCAATTAGGCCGGGGCTCAGGTTCGAGCAGTCTGCCATCTGGAACAAGCTCTATGATTTCCAGCGGGATGCTGTTGTCGGCGCCATCCGCAAACTTGAGAAATATAAAGGCTGCATCATTGCCGATTCAGTAGGTCTCGGCAAGACCTTCGAGGCGCTCGCAGTGATCAAGTACTATGAGGAGCGAAATGCTCGCGTACTGGTGCTTTGCCCAAAGCGGCTGCGCGAGAACTGGACGCTCTACACGCGCGACAATGATGACAGGAATCCTCTTGCAGAGGATCGCTTTGCCTATACGGTGCTCAACCATACCGATCTGTCACGCTACCGTGGCATGAGTGGCGACGTGGATCTGAGCCACCTCAGATGGGGCAACTACGATCTTCTTGTGATTGATGAAAGCCATAACTTCCGCAACAAGAGCACTGATGCAGACAAGAAGGATCGCTATACACGGCTCATTGAGGACGTGATCAAAGCGGGCGTGCGTACCAAAGTGCTCATGCTCTCGGCGACACCTGTCAACAACAAGCTCCTTGACCTGCGCAACCAGATTGAGCTCATCACCGAGGGCGATGATGCGTATTTGTCGGATACCGATGGCATCCCCTCGATTACGCATGTGACACGTCTGGCACAGAAGCGCTACAACGAATGGATCAAGCTGGAAGATGCTAATCGTACAACGGAGAGTTTCGCCTCCATGGTGAACCCTGATTACTTCAAGCTGCTTGATGTGCTCACTATCGCTCGTAGCCGAAAGCATATCGTAAAATACTATGGCGCCTCGAGTGGGACCTTCCCAGCGAGGAGAAAGCCGCTCTCTTTTAAGGAGCCCATCGACTCAAAAGGCGAGCTGCCACCCATCGGCACTCTCAACGACATTATTGCCAGGCTGACTTTTGCGCAGTACCAGCTGCTCGCATATGTGCGGCCAGACGCTCAAGCAAAGTATGAGGCGCGCTACGGCGATACGTGGGGCAAGGATTTCCAGAGCCAGGTGCACCGCACGGCCGCTGTTGCAAACCTCATGCGTGTGAATGTGCTCAAACGCATGGAGTCCTCTGTCAACAGCTTCCGCATCACGCTCTCCCGCATTCTTAATGGCTGTGAGAAGCTTCGCCATCAGCTATATACGCTTGATGCTGATGTCACGTATGATTCGTCCGAGGCTGTAGAGTTTGACGACGACGATGACGCAGAGGAGTTTGCGGCTGGCGGCAAGGTGCATGTGGACTTGCGTGATGTGGACGCTCTCCGCTTGGCAGATGATCTTGACTACGACATTGGGAAGCTTCATGAGCTTCTGAGCTATGCCAAACGTGTCACGCCCGAACGCGATGCGAAGCTCATCAAGCTGCACTCCTACATCGGGGAAAAGGTTCGCAATCCCTTTAATCCGGGCAATCGCAAGGTGCTCATCTTCACGGCGTTCGCAGATACAGCGGACTACCTCTTCGAGCAGCTGGCTCCGCAGCTGAAGGCAGAGCTGGGGCTTGAATGTGCTGAGCTGACGGGCGATCGCAATCGTACATGGTCTCTGAAGCTTCCTCGCACCACTTTCGAGGAGGTGCTGGGCCATTTCTCACCCGTATCTAAAGAGCTCTCAGACGATGACCGCAACTTGGGTGAGATTGACATCCTCTTTGCGACGGACTGCATCTCGGAGGGACAGAACCTGCAGGACTGCGACTGTCTCGTGAACTACGACATCCACTGGAATCCTGTGCGCATCATCCAGCGATTTGGACGCATCGATCGCCTAGGGTCTAACAACACACAGATACAGCTGGTGGATTTCTGGCCTGATGTGGACTTGGATGAGTATATCCAGCTGGAAGGGCGCGTAAAGGGCCGCATGGCTCTCATGGATGCAAGCGCTACCGGCGAAGAGAATGTGCTGGAGAACAAGGCGCCCAATCAGATGAATGACCTCATATACCGCAAGAAGCAGCTCGAGCAGCTGCAGACTGAGGTACTGGATCTTGAGGAAATCTCAGGGGGCATCTCCATCACAGACTTCGCATTCGATGATTTCCGTGTGGAACTGCAGCGCTACGACAAGGACCATCCTGGGCTTCTGGAGAAGACCCCTGACGGCATCCATGCTGTTGCGCCAATTCCAGAGGAACTGCGTGGCGAAATCAAGCCGGGAGTCATTTTCTGCTTGAAGCAGAACGATATGGACAAGGACCCGAAGGACTCGAATCCGACGTTCCCGTACTACGTGGTATATGACTGCAGATGGCAGCCGCATGACCAAGCATACTCAGCCAAAAGAAGCGCTCGACCTTATGCGAGCGGCATGCTCTGGAAAGTCAGAACCCATAGCAGAGCTTTGCCGGCAGTTCAACTATGAGACAGATGACGGCAGGCAAATGGATGATTACACCGAGCTTCTCAATGGGGTCGTCTCTGCCATCACTGGTGTGCAGGAGACCGCTGGTATCGATTCGCTATTTGATCTGGGCGAAGTGGGAAGCGGCGTTACGCTCGGCTTCAACGACTATTCGCTCGTGAGCTTTGTGGTGCTGCGATGAATATGGACTGGGAGAACATATTCAAGCTGCCCGAGGCAGCCTATGTGGGTGGCAAACGCATTACCAAGACTGTGTTGTCGAGCCGTGCGATGCTTACCAAGCATGAGCAGCGGACGCTTGACAAGATGCACCGTCTGGAACACTTTGCCACCGTGACGAAAGGCACATCGCATGTGCTTCCACGGGTAGATGATGATTACGATATACAGACTGTCATATTCCTGCGCTGCGAGATGGCAGGGGACTCTCAGGCAGTTGCAGAGATTGCGCGGCTCCTGCATGGATGCTTCCCAAATCCTACCGTGATTCTCCAGGAGGCAGGGGATAACATTGCCGTATCTGTTGGGCTTTCAAGGAGGAGCCACGCGGAACGTGGTGCAACAGTGGTCTACGATGTCGAATCTACTGGACTGTTCAAGCAAGACGATGCTCGCTATAAGCCGTTCTTGGACTCTCTTGCGTTTGATTGTTTGCCGCAGATTGATTTGCTCTCGTACATTGAAGCATTATCGACATGTGTGAAACTCTCACGGACAATCAAACCGCTCGGCTTTTATCCGGTCTGTGCACCAAATGATCGCGCGCGGCTTCTTGGGCTAATAGCCGATTACGAACGACAACAAGGTGCGGTGGACGTGCTCACCGAACAGCGCCAGGCCAATGATGTGACGCCCAACGAGTCGGCCAAACTACGGATGCGAATACGCAAGGCTGAACGGCAGTGCGATGAGACCATCGTTGAAATTGAGTCAATCTGCAATACCTTTATGGGCTCTGTAAACGAAGGAGACCGATGAAGTGCCCTCTGTTTAGTGACAAAAACGAGAGACGAACCCTCGAAACCATAGAGTTTTGCGACCTCAAGCAGTTGGAGGACATCGAGGAGGGATACATCGTTGAATACAAGAGCGATTTCGAGAAGGATGTCAAGAGGAAGATGCCCAAGGAAATTTCATCTTTCGCTAACGCCTCTGGTGGATGGATCTTTATAGGAGTCGACGATGATGGAAAATATGTTGGCGTAAAGCAAGGGCGCGCTGACTTCAGCCAGGTTATCGGCCAGATTGTTCACCGCCACATCATGCCATTCCCACTATTTGAGACTAGGTTCGTACGAGATCCGAATGACAACGATGGCAGGGGGGTCTTGATCATCGAGGTACAGGAGGGCATCGAGCCCCCTTATATCGCTGACGGTGATGTTTACGTCCGCATCGGATCAAGCTCAGAGCACATGGAAAAGGCTGATGGTTTCACTCTCATTGACCTCTATCGAAAAGCCAGAAGATATAAAGAGGAGATGGATGAGTTCTGCCATCGCGATATCTATCTTCCACCCTCATACATACGAGATGGCGAGGAAACCTTCAGCTTCCCAGTATTCAATGTATACATGAAGCACATCGTCGCGAAGCCAGATGAAACCGTCTACTTTGCCGAAATCGATGAGGTTATCGAACGATTTCGCCGGCTGTACGAGAAGAAGCATTCTGGTAGGGGCTTCTACTGCCAGCATGCTTACCATTCGTTGATATTCCGCGAGAAACTTGGAGTTATCACGGATGACGTTGGCCCAACAATTGAACTCTTCTACGACGGCTCAATGAAGATAGCTGTGCCCATGGCATATGTGCAGACTGGCCACGAGCGTGATTCTTTGCTCGATGCAATGCAGTCAATCAGACCAATCCGCAACGCAGACCTCGTCAAAATTATTAATGGAAAGGATTCGCTTTATCTCGTCTTGAGCCCTTGCCTTGTAGTAGATGAATATCTGGAAGCAATCGGCCGCAACCTGTCTGAATATGCGCTAGCTATTGAGTTCGAGAATATGCAGGGCATGCTTGTTTATTTCGATACTGAAGAATACCGCGACTATGTAAGGAAAATGGCTATCTCAACATCGGAACCCTGGACGCGAAATCTAGACCATATGTACCGAATGGCTACAATTCTGACTCTGAACCCGAAGAGTCGGTCCAGGCATTTGTCCAGTTACGTTTTATGGAGGGCTTGGGCCTTCCCATTGCCACGGCTGACACGGCAAGAGCATTCAAACTTTTAAGTATGATGGGCATTCATACACCGAAGGAGAACGCTAACAATGTCTGAGATTGAGAAAATGGACTTTGAGTCCGAGGACCTGATAGCTGACCGGTTGCAGTATCTCAAGGAGCTCGTACCCGAGGCCTTCGAGGAAGGCGGCATCGACTTCGACAAGTTGCGTCTTCTGCTGGGCGATGAGGTGGATGAAAGCGATGAGCGCTATGCCTTCACGTGGCCTGGCAAAGCGGATGCTATACGTCTGAGTCAGATGAGTACAACAGCAACTCTGCGTCCCGCCGTGGAGAAGAGCCGCAGTCGCGATGGCAAAGATGGCTCTTTTAATTCAGATAACATCTATATCGAGGGTGATAACCTAGAAGCGCTCAAGCTTCTGCAGCGTGCTTACCACGGCGAAGTGAAGCTCGTCTACATCGATCCGCCCTACAATACGGGCGGAGACTTCATTTATAAAGACACTTTCGGAGATTCAATTCAGAAGTATAAAGAGCAATCTGGCCAGACTGGCCAATCAAATCCAAAGACCGATGGTCGTTTCCATGCCAACTGGTGTTCCATGATGTTCCCACGTTTGAAGCTAGCAAGGGAACTGCTTACGGACGATGGCATTTTTGTCGTTAGTATTGACGAGAACGAGAGAACGAACCTGCAGCTATTGCTGAACGAAGTCTTCGGTGAGACCAACTTCGCAGGTGAGATTATTTGGAAGAACAGTAGCAAGAACGACCAGGCCTATATCTCCATCCAACACGAGTATCTCCTCGTATACGTGAAGGATAAGAGCGCGAATCTAGGGGAGTGGACCGAGCTCTAGGGCGGTTTGGACGAGATTTACGCTGCCTTTGAGGGATTCCATAAACAGTATGGCGATGACTGGAAAGCTATCCATAAAGCGGCACTTGAGTGGTATAAGCAGTTTCCTCCTTCAAGTCCCATCTACCAGAGCAAACACTATTCATGGATGGACGAGAGGGGTGTGTACTTCCCTTCTGATATCTCTGGCCCAAATGATGGACAATACATTTACGATGTGGTTCATCCTATTACGGGAAAAATATGCAAGATGCCCGCTTCTGGTTGGCGTTATCCTAAGGACGAGATGGACCGAAGAATTGCAGAAGGCCTAATTCATTTCGGAGACGATGAGACGACAGTCCCAAACAACAAGACGTATCTTTCGGATACTGAGACTCAAAGTCTAACCAGTATGCTGTACAAAGATGGGCGTGTTGCTTCAAAGAAGCTCGCCCGGATGTTTGGTGACAAAGTATTCTCGAATCCAAAGGACGACGATGTTCTGACAAGCCTAATGAAAGCGTTCGGGATTACTGACGATGATATCGTGATGGATTTCTTCTCTGGCTCAGGCACAACAGGCGAGGCTGTGGAGCGCTTGAATCTGTCGACTGGGACACACGTACACTGGGTTCTCGTACAGCTGCCGGAAAACCTGGTAGATAACCTTCGCACCGCAAAAGGCTCTAGTAAAAAGGTTACCAAGAACGCTATCAATTACCTTAGAAAGCATGGGAAGGCTCCTGAGCTCACCCAACTTGCCGAGGAAAGACTGCGGCTTGCAGGAAGGGATATTGCGAAAGAAGTTGACGAGGCCAATGGCAAACTTCAGCTCGGCGAGGAGCCTAAGAAGTTGCCTGATATAGGATTCCGTGTCTTTGAGCTAGACGAATCTGGCATTGAGGAGCCAAAAGAGGGGCAGCTGCTTATCGATCGAAGGAAGCCTGGTCGCTCCGATCTCGACATCATCTTCGAGGTCATGCTCAAGTGGGGCTATGAGCTGACATATCCCATTGGAAAGGTGGAATTCGCTGGCTACGGATGCTATTCGGTTGCGGAGGGTGATCTCATCTGCTGCATGAAGCCGGGACTCACGGTTGACGCTCTGGAAGCGATTGCCGCCGAACAGCCACGCCGCGTTTTCATTATGGACAGCGTCTTCGGGGATAATGATTCGCTCAAGCTTGACGCTCTGGCAATCTTCAAGCATGTCCAGGAGCAGACACAGCAGAAGATTGAACTGAGGACGGTGTAGGGCTATGGGCAAGCTCGAGTTCAAGTATTCCTCAGACCAACAGTATCAGCTGGATGCCATTAACGCCATCTGCGATCTCTTCGGCGGCCAGGAATTCCTCAGCTCACGGTTCACTGTTGGCTACATCCCCAGGCCTGGCCAGAAGGGGATGCATCGCGGGACCTCTGGAACAGGAAACGCGACGGGGACGGCTTTGATGCCGCTTTCATCCATAGGACATGCCAATGGTCTGCATCTCTCTGCTAAGCAGCTAGAGGAAAACCTGCATGCAGTGCAGGAGGAGAACAACCTGCCATGGACCAATGACACAACACATGGGCCCCTGCGTGATTTCACCATAGAGATGGAGACTGGCACAGGGAAGACCTATGTGTACACACGTACCATCTACGAATTGAATAAACGCTATGGACTTACAAAGTTCGTGATCGTGGTGCCGTCTGTCGCTATCCGTGAAGGCGTGATGAAATCCTTCAAGAGCACGCGGAGCCATTTCGAGCAGCTCTACGACCATACGCCACTTGAGTACTTCGTGTATGACTCCAACAGGCTCGGCGATATCACGAATTTTGCCGTGAGCAGCAGCATACAGGTGATGATTATCAATATCGACTCCTTCAACAAGGAGGTGGACTCAGACGAAAAAAAGGGCGTCACGAACGTCTTCCATCGTCCGAGTGAGAAGCTCATCGGAGGTAGGAGTCCGCAGGAGCTCGTAAGCAGCTGCAATCCCATCGTGATTATCGATGAGCCCCAGAGCGTGGATAACACCAAGAAGGCTCAGCATGCCATTGACACGCTGAATCCTCTCTTCGTGCTGCGCTATTCGGCAACGCATCGTCGGAAGCTCAATATGGTCTACCAGCTCGGGCCAGTCGATGCATTCCAGCAACACCTTGTGAAGGGCATTGTTGTAGACTCCATCCAGAGCAAGGATGATCTGAACGGACCTTTCGTCCGGCTCGAGTCCGTCGATAACAAGAAGGGCTACTCCGCAAAGCTCTCCATCGATGCCCGCAAGGAAGGCGGTGGCAGGGCGAGCAAGAAGGTCACGGTGCGCACCGGTGCAGACCTTTATCAGAAATCAAATGAGAACGAAGACTATCGCGATGGGTGGATTGTTAGCAACATCGGCACTGAGCCAGGGTCAGAATTCATCGAGTTCGAGAATGGTCAATATCTGGAGCTCGGCGAGGCCGCAAACGATCCCCAGAGCGATGCCATCAAGCGTGCACAGATAGCTGAGACAATCGAAGATCACCTTGACCGGCAGCTCCGGCTGCGTCCATTGGGCATCAAGGTCCTCTCGCTTTTCTTTATCGACAAGGTGGACAAGTATCGTGTCTACGAAGGGAAGGGGACTGGCTGGCACAAAGGGGAATACGCCCAGATCTTAAGGAGGAGTACAGCAGACTCGCCACAAGTACGAAATGGCAGCGGAGATACAAGGATGCGGGTGTACCGCTCCCAACTGACCCAGAGCCGCTGCACCAGGGCTATTTTGCCGTTGATGGCAAAGGCAATTTCAAGGACACGAAAGGATCTGCCTCTACCCAGGCAGATACGAGTGCTTTTGAGCTCATCATGAGGAAGAAGGAAACATTGGTATCCCTCCCTGATGGGAAGGACCCTGATAAGGATGTCTGCTTCATCTGGAGCCATTCGGCACTCAAGGAGGGTTGGGACAATCCCAATGTCTTCCAGATATGCACGCTCGTGGAGACGAAGGATACGCTAACCAAACGTCAGAAGATAGGTCGAGGGTTGCGTCTCCCGGTGGACCAGAATGGCGAACGGTGCTTGGACCCGGATGTGAATATTCTCACCGTGATTTGCAATGAAAGCTATAAAGAGTTCGCGGATGGACTCCAAAAGGAGTTCGAGGAAAGCGGATATCGCTTCGGCATGCTTAGCCCCGAAAGCTTCACCAGGCTTATCCTCAAGAAGCCTGACGGCAGCGAAGAGAGGCTCGGCCACGAGCGTTCTGGCATGGTCTACGATGTCCTTGTCCAGAAAGGATTTGTGGTAAATAAGGGCGCCAATAAGGGCGCAATCAAGCCTGAACTCAAAGTGGCGGCGGAGAAGGGCGAGGTGCCGCTCCCTCCAGAGGTAGCCCATATAGAAGGCGTGCAAGAGCAGGTATGCGATATTGTCCTGCATAAGGCGGAGAAGCTACAGATCCGCAACAAGAAGAATGAGGTAGAAGTCAAGCTCGAGAAGGATGTGTCACTCGATCCCGCTTTCCAGGCCCTCTGGGAGCGCATCCGTCAGACTACACGTTATGAACTGCATGTGGATACCGACCAGCTTGTAGAGAGAGCTGTCGAGGGCATCAAACAGATGCCACGCGTGCTTCCTGTGGAAGTGCTCAGCGCTACAGCAAGCCTGAACGTGAGCGACTCTGGCGTTTCTGCTGATGAGGCAAGCGTGCATTCCTCTCGCGTTCGTACCGACACGGTGCATGTATACGACTTGCCGGATCCACTTTCCGAGCTCTCTGATTCGACCGGCCTAACGCGCTCGACGCTCGCACGAATACTCGAGGAGGCGGACCGCATGGATGAATTCGCAATTGATCCAATGACGTTCCTCTCCCAGGTCTCTTCGAGGATTAACTCGGCAAAGAACCAAGTGGTTGCCAAAGGCATCAAATACACGCGCAGGCCGGAGAGCGAGTGGTATACGATGGATATCCTTGCCGTGAATGATCTGCGAGCATATCTTGACCAAAACGCCTGGGAACCTAAGCATCACAAGAGCCTGTACAACTACGTGGTCTATGATTCTGAGACCATCGAAAAGCCCTATGCTGTGGAGCTTGACCGTTCCGAGCAGGTAGAGGTCTTCGCAAAGCTGCCCAAGAGTTTCAAGATTGACACGCCACTTGGAGGCTACAACCCAGACTGGGCATACGTCGAAGAAGACGAAGACGGAAAGCAGCGGGTGTACTTCGTGGTGGAGACCAAGGGCAAGGAGCGGGGAGAGAACCGGCCGACTGAGGAAGCCAGGATAAGCTGCGCCCAGAAGCATTTTGAAGCGCTTGACTTGGGCAATGACTTCCACTATGAGGTGGAAACCGCGTACCATTATGCGATAGTTTAGATGGGGCTAAGTCTTGAAGAGACTCGATTTGCATATCCATACGATTGCTTCTTCACTCGATAAGGAGTTCGAATTTTGCCCAGCGTCGTTGCGCAATCATGTTATGCGTAATGCGCTTGATGCTATTGCCGTAACCAATCACAATCTTTTGATGTCGAAAATTACAAAAATGTATGTGATGCGGTAGGTGACTTGGCTTATATATTTCCAGGGGTAGAAGTTAGCGTCAAGAATTTTCATGTGCTGGTTATTTCAGACAAATCAAACCTTAAAGCTCTATCCCGGGCATGCAGCCAATTGCCACAGATTGGACAAGGCGAGGACGGCATCTCAATTGAAGAATTCAAGAGACTCTTTGGCGACGGCTCATACATAGTGATTCCTCACTATAAGAAAAAGCCACGTATATCTGATGCGGATCTTGCTCTCCTTGGGGATATTGTTACCGGACTAGAAGTATCGAGCGAGAAAAAATGGTCTAGCGAACACGATCGCGCGCCTAAGCCGGTTGTGATGTTTAGCGATTTTCGTTGTTCATCAAATCAGCCTGAATGTTGGGGCAAATACACATATATCTCAATTGAAGAGCTCACATTCGAATCGCTTCTCCTTGCTTTTGACGATAAGACTAAGTTTTCCATTACAGAAAGCAAAGACCACTTTGAGATTGCCCCAAAGCTTTTCGCTGCGATGGGGGTAAATGTTGTGATTGGAGGCAGGTCGACAGGCAAGACTCACTTTCTGGACAGTGTGTACAATTCCTGCGATCCGAACGATGCTGTTTATATCAGGCAATTTGACATTGTAAAAGATGCTGCAGAAAGCACATTTCGCACAAAGCTTGCTGATGAAGAGGCGGCTATAAGGGATGACTACTATGCACTTATGGATGACATTGTCGCCAAGATGAATCAGCTTCCTTCGAAAGATACCGTGCAGAAGAATATCAAGGATTATATTGATGCCCTCAACAACTATGCAGATACCTCTGCACGCGAAGATGAGTATTCAAAGTGTCCCATCTACAGTGAAGCACGACTCCCTTTTGATACCGCGTCTGCAGAGAAGAAGGTCGTTGAGGCGGTGCTGACTCTTCTGGAAGTAAACCCACTTAGCGATGATATTAATAGGGTTATCGGCAGGGAAGTGCTCATCGAGCTCTTATCCATAGCTATTGATAGTTACAAAAAGAAACAGCTTCACTGCAAATGCGTAGACCTTGCAAACAAGATAGCACAGAAAATAAAGGATGGATTGAAGGTAGAATCCAGTCGGCCTCCATGCCCCGTATCTCCGTTTATCGAGGCAGCTCAACGAGTAGCTTGTGTAAAGAGGCTTGCCCGTCTTCGCCATTACACCAAAGATGAGACGATTGTTAATGAAAGCGTCATTGGCAAATTCAAGCGTGTGACGAAGCGAATCCCCTACAAGGATGCAACGGCCCTGAAGAAGGCGATTGGAACCAATTCGAACCTCGGAGGCGTGCTTCAGCTCGAAGATGAAGCCTACGTGGAACGTTTGCTGGGGACTGAGGGCATAGCTAGTCCGAGCAAAGCGCTCTTTGATATGAGCGTTGTTCTGGTTAACGAGAACAATGAAATGGTTTCTGGCGGTCAAAGGGCCGAGTACCTCTTCTATCGTGCGCTTAACAATGCGGCAAGCCATGACATTGTGCTCATTGACGAACCAGAATCTTCTTTTGACAATCCCTTTCTTAATGAACAGATTGTTACTGAGCTCAAGAAGATTTCACAGAAAGCAACGGTTTTCATTGCGACTCACAACAATATCTTGGGGGTGTCCATTAAGCCTGACGGTATTATCTACACATCGGTGGAGGATGGCGAGCATCGGATTTACAGCGGCGATGCCACATCAAAGAAACTGAAAACTGCTGATGGCAGGGAAATAGATAAAGGCGGAGTGCTGATACAACTCATGGAAGCCGGTAGTGAGGCATACCAAGGTAGGAGGCCGTATTATGGGCTTACTTAAAATCAAAGATGCACAAGGGTATTTTTGTCTTCCCAATGAAAATGAAAAGCCCGTGTCACAGATAACGACAAAGGACATCAATACTGCTCTTGAGCTCATTCTCCAACAGGGTGATGTCAGCTTGGGGCTTGATGAAGACGTCGTTACTATTAAGAATCCAGCTGAAAAGATTATATTTACCCAGTTGCGAAACTCATTTCAGGAAGTCCTGGAATCTCGTGACTCTATCATGTCTGAAATTGACGACGCTTTCGAATCTGCTGAGAAAAAGTATATTCAAAGAAATGAAAAGCAAGTCTAGTAAGAATCGAATTATAGGTCGCAAAACCAAGGATAACAAATACACATCATGAAGAAGCTGAGACCCGAATACGTCCCTAATTGGAGAGAGACTTTTGCAAGGAGCGGCGTATTTCGCGGTCCGAAAGCCCCTAGGACCTGCACCTCTCGACGCATTCGGTGGTCCTCGGATCCCGTCCTCATCCGGTGCTGTTGATGTTCACTAGGAGGTGATGCTGAGGGGCTGCGGTGGAGAACTTGGACCAAAGGAGTGCAAGGAGGCCATCACATGGCATACAGCGAGGAGCAGGGGAGGACCACCCTCGAGACATTCATCAGGTTCGGCCATAGCTATGCGGACACCATTGCCGAGCTGGGGCATCCCAACCGGGGGACGCTAAGGATCTGGTGCAGGGATATGAGAGGATCCAGCGAAGATCCGCAGGTGGATGCCTGTGCAGACCTGAATCCGCCGAGGCCTCCGGAGTAGTAGTGATGGGGATTCACATATGTGCGGGATGCGTCCCATTGTATGCATTGGGATATCTCTGAAATCGCGAGAGCATATGATGGCTCTGCGGTGAGGCGGCATTCAATCGGGAATGCCCTCCTGTGCAGCCTAAGATACAGCAGAGCAGTTTCAGATTCTGGGCGTCCGCTCGCTCGGCCGGGCGCAGGGCCCGGCGCTCGCTCACGGATTGATTACACCAGCTTTCCCGACACTACCCCAGCAGCGCAGGTGCGTCCTGCTTCATGCTATCGCTCAATTCTCCAAGCCATGGCCGATCAGTCCGAAGGAGATGCCTCGTTTGCTTCTGGGTCATGCTTCCTGTTCCATGCATCCTGTGCAGTGAGGAGCTGTTTTCGGAGGCCAGGATCGTCTGCATAGATATAGAGGCCATTGATTCCTCTGGTAAGCAGGACCCTCAGCTGGTTGAGAGTGAACTCTTTCTCCAGCTTAAGCTCTTGGGTTTGACGATAGGCTGTCTTCAGCGTCTCTTCCAGCTTGGCTTTCTCTTCTTCGTCTTTGCCCTGGCCTTCAAGCTCAGCCTCCGAGATCATCCATTCGACAAGCTCCATAACTTCAGAATCCCATCGCTCGGTCCGTGCAGAGGTATCTATCGGGCCTATGCTACTCAATGGAATATTGTGCGATTTCTTCGGCACGGCTTTGATGTGCCCTGCGGACTCATCGAAGATGATGGAAGGACCGATTATGACGCCAATCACATCCAGATCAGCACCTTGGACCTGGTGATATGAACCAATGTGCTGCCACCAGCACTTTCCCTGATCCTTATCTGTCTGATCGTTATCGTAGACCCAGGCCAAGGGATTCTTGTTGTCGTAGCCAGCCCATCTCTTCTTGAACTCCTTCGTCATTCCCTTTTCTTCTGCTCCATTTGCCCCAGTGCTGCCTGTGCTTTTGCCTTGCTTCTGCGCGCAGCACTTGGGGTGGGGTGCTATGCAGACCCCCTTATGGACCGACCAGTCATATGTAGCAACCACTCTGCGCAGCCTGCAGCTCTCTTCCTCTCCATGCCCATCACATCGAGGTCGATCATGCTCTCGATCTCCGATCGGGCATCTCCTCGAAGGGGCCGCAGGCGCATCATCCTGCATTGTTTATGATGATGCGGATAATTGCACGCTCCTGCTCGAGAAGCGACCGGAGCGCTGCGAAGGACTTCCTGTCGGTCAGGTCGAGCGTGATGGGCCGTATGCAGGCGGGAGCGCATTCCTCAGCGAGCTTCGCGAGGCGCTCTTTCCTCCGTGCGATGGCCCAGATCTCATCTACCTTGCCCTGTTCGGCCAAGACCCTGACGAACTCTTCGCCGAGCCCTGAGGACGCACCAGTGACAAGCGCTATATCCATGCGACGCTCCTCTCTCAAAGAGATGGACACATGTCCATGACAGTATTCTTGCCAAGCGGAAGCAGGATTGCGAGCAGCAAAAAAGATCATGTCCAGCAATGGACAAGAATGGAACATTGTCCATCGTTCAGAATGTGGATCCGGAGCCTCTCATAGCACCAATCTGTCTTGGCTGAGAACTGGATTGCGCAAAGGACCATTTGTTGTCGTGGAGGACAGCTAGGATGCAAGCACAATCATTAATGATGACGCCTCATGGAAGCAAACTGCAATGAATGCGAGGTGCATATGGCAATGCAACGCTATGGCAAGCTATGCTGAAGCTTACTTTTGCAGCGTCACCGCCTTGTATTCTCTCCACATTTTCGCCATAATTGGCAAAGTGAATGGTTTCAGACTGCTTTATGCATCTTGAGCATTCCAGAGGGGATGCTTCCAGGGAGATCCTGGCCTGCGGAAAGGAATGTAGCCATGTCATTGTTTAATAGCGACAACCCCAAGGAAGAGCAGCATAGCGGCATCCTTGGTGCGTTCTCGGTCGACAATATCAAGTGGGAACCCGAGGATGAGGCAGGAGCTTCTCTTGTTGCCTTCCGCTATCCGTATGAGGATTTCCCCAATGGCTCATATCTCCATGTGGCCCAGTCCCAGATGGCGGTCTTCACGAACAATCTCGGCGGGGACAGCTCGTCTGATGGCACGCTGGGCCAGAACTCCCAGGTGAGCGTCTTCATAGGCCCGTGCAAGATCAAGCTGGACACGGGGGACAGCCGCTTTGCGCCATTCCGCAATGTGACGCATTCCTTGACGGGTGGCTCGTCTGCATTCCATTCTGTGGTGTATTTCATCAACACCAACTACATGAACGAGCTCAGGTGGGGCACGACCGATCCCATCCTTGTGCAGGACCCAGAGGAAGAGGTCAATGTCCACGTGCGCGCCTATGGCCTTTTCGGCGTGCATATCGAGCAGAATGATGAGGGGCTTGCGCCTATTCAGGCACGCAAGTTCCTCGTCAAGGTAGTCGGCACCCGCGGCCAGTATTCGCAGGAAGAGCTCACCTCGTTCATGCGTGCCAAGATCCTCGAATATGTGCCGGACCTTCTTGCGAAGGCCATCACCGAGCAGAAGATCCCCATCCTCAAGATCTCTGCGCACCTGAGCGACTTCTCTGACCTCATGAAGGAGAAGCTCGTCAGCTATTTCAACGACTTCGGCCTCACGCTCGACAACTTCTCATTCAACAGCATCAAGCCCTTCGAGGAGGACCTGGCTGCCATCAACGAGATGAAGATCCAGCGCAAGCGGAGCATCCTCGAGGCACAGGGCAATGCCGCCCAGATGGATATCGAGTCCGAGGCGCTTGCCCGCAAGCGTGCCCGTGAGGGCTACTCCTACCAGCAGGAGCGCGGCATGGATGTCATGCAGGCAGCCGCTTCCAACGAGGGGAGCAGCTCTGCGCAGTTCGTGGGAGCTGGCATGGGGCTTGGCATGGGCGTGGGCGTCGGTGGCGCCATGGGCGCAGGGTTTGCGAACCTCGCCAACGAGGCCGTCTCTGCCGTCGGGGCATCGGGTGCCGGCGCAGGCACGGCGGGTGCGGCACCTCAGCCGGCCGCTTTCGATACGACTGGAGTCAAATGCAGCAAGTGCGGGCATGTGAACCCGGCTGGCGCAAAGTTCTGCCTGGAGTGCGGCAGCAAGCTCGAGCAAGGCCGTGTCTGCCCTGTCTGCGGCAAGGTCAATCCACCTGAGGCCAAGTTCTGCATCGAATGCGGCGCGAAGCTCGGGAAGCCTACCTGTCCCAATTGCGGTGCCGAGCTCCCCGAAGGCACCAAGTTCTGCCCCAACTGCGGGACCAAGATCCAATAAGGAGGCATAGCTGTGAGCGAATCATCAAAGCGCATCATCATCGGCGAAGCGGTCGCCGGTGCCGCATGGCTGATCGTCATGCTTGTTTCGGAAAGCATCTTCACGAATGTTGCCGTCTTCGGCATATCGATCATGTTTGGCGTGCTGGCATGTGTCGCATCGGTGCTTTCCATGCTCTTCAATGACCGCGAGCTGCGTTCTGCTGGCGTCATGACGGAAGTGAGATCTCTTCCTGTCGTGGTATCGGTCGGCTATTTCGCAGCTGCCCTCATCGCCAATACCATCTTCTGCTTCGCGAACTGGTCTATCGGAGGCGTGAGGACGCCCATCATCGTGAATGTCATCCTTCTTGCGATCATGGTCATCGTGAGGATGGGTACCGTTTCATATCAGAAGGTTGCGGAGAAGAACGTCGAGAAGGTGTCTGCCAATGTTGCGGACACTACTGCCATCAAATCGGAGCTATCCCGCCTCATGGCATTGGCAGACGACCCCTCTGTCAAAGCCGAGCTCCATCAGCTCAAGGAGGATGTCGACTTCAGCCCGAGCCTTGCAGGCCCCAACGCCAAGTCAGTCGAGCGGAATACCCTTGCTGCTCTTGATGCGGTAGGGGCTTCCCTTGCAGGCAATGAGGAGCCAGAACGCACAATTGGCCTTGTGAAGAAGGCTGAAAGCATCTGGAAGGCACGCAATGCGAGCATGTCCGATTAAGCAAGCCGAGGGGTGTCGATAGTGGAGGTTCAAGGGCTTTCCTGCCATGGCTGCGGGAGCACTGATGTCGATTTCGATCCAAAGACCCGCAAGGTCCACTGCAACCAGTGCGGACGTGAGGAGTACTATTCGCGTGCCCAGCTGGGTGCGACGGGCAAGGTCGCATTCGCGAAAGACAATGCCATCCAGTTCTTCAAGAGCGGCAACTTCGCGAGCGCCCGCGAGTTCGCCAACGACGTCCTCAACACGATGCAGGACAATGCAGCTGCCCTCTTCATCGTCGCCTACTGCGATGAGTTCCAGGGCGGCAAGAATGGGGCGATGGACGAGTTCTTCGACAAGGTGGAGCCCATGGCTCTTGAGTATGGGGAGGTCCGTGACCTTATCGATCTCTTCGAGGCCTCACTGTACAACATGCGCGACTATGAGGCGCAGATGGTCACTATGATCGTAGAGAACCTGCAGAGCTCGGAGGACCGGAAGCTGCTCGAGTCCTTCATCGATACGATCTGCCCGTACTGCATCGCACGGTATGCCTCCGAGGATTTCCTGACTGATGAGCGGGCATCGCTCTATCAGGACATAGCCAGCCACTGCGATGTCCCGAAGACCTGCTTCGCATTGCTCAAGGGCATAAAGGACAATCCGGGCTCTCCCTATCGGACAGGATCGTTCGGGATGCGTGCCCATACCGCGTATTTCTTCGAGCACTACGTCGAGCCGGTAGGGCGGATCATCCAGGAGATGAAGCCCAGCCCGGTGAAGCCGAAGTTCCTCAAGGCCTACCAGCAGGTGGCCGACCAATACCAGCGGGATGCCAATGCAGCGATTGCCTAGGCCGCGCTCGGCTTCCTGGAGGAGAAATGCGGCAGCGCACGTCATCATGAATTGATGCTGCCAACGTTATAAGAGGTGGAATGGCACATGAGCGAAGTGGTATCGGTAAACCTGAGTGGCGTCGAGAGCGCAATCTCACGCCTGAGCGGACAGATCAGCACCATCGATGGGAAGGTGGACGATGTCTCTGACCAGGTCAAGGAGGTCAAGAGCGATCTCGAAAAGCTCCGCCATGACTTCCTTGATATGGTGGAGGAGCAGCGCCGCGCTTCTGCACTGGAGCAGGCAACGGCCGAGCTCGTGAGCGTGCGCCAGGAGATGGAGAAGAAGTTCGGCAATTACAGCACCGTGCGGAACACAATGGTCGGCATCCTGCAGGCAACCGATGCCGCTCTCGTGAGGAAGGCCACCATCTCCACGGTGTCTGAGGAGCTCATGATCTCGACGCCTGACTACTGGCTCGCTCCCGTGCTTGTCGCGCTTGCGGCATGGATCAACAACAGCCGCGACCTTGCCGAGCGGGCGATCCGTGAGGCGGTGCGCCGCGACAATGAGCATACCTCGCTTGCAATGGCGCTCATCTGCCGCAGGAACCATCGCACGGCCACCTGCTATGAATGGCTGGCCCGGTATTTCTCGACGCAGAATGCTGCAAGCATGGATGCGGACTCCATGGTCTATATCGATGCCTATGTGAATGGCATCTTCGGCACGGACGAGAAGCATCTCTGCGATGACTATATGGTGCGCTGGATGGACCAGGTCAAGGGCTCGGTGCCAGACTTCGAGGACAAGCAGGCAGAGAACTGGGCGGAATACTTCCGCACCTACTACTCGGATGAAGGCTCGAAGTACCCGGCACTCCACGATATAGCCCAGGAATTCGGCTACATCGACAAGTATCTTGGCAAGCTCAACGCTATCAAGACGATCTCTGGGCAGTTCACAGATATTGAGAAATCGGAGGTCAACTCAAAATCCCTTGAGGAGCAGGTCGACCGCCGCCTGATGGATCTCGTCAATTCGGACGATCCGAAGGAGCGGCAGCTCAGGGCCCAGGAAGAGTACCTCCTCGCCGTCAAGGCCTGCCAAGGCGACATCAAGAGGGCCAGGCGCATCGTGAATGAGCGCGACACGGAGAAGAAGCGCCAGACCATGGACATCGTGGAGCAGATGGTGCGTGTCGTGAAGGACCGGAGCGGAAAGACCGAGGCATACCAGAAGAAGACCGCCCTCCGGTTCCTGAGCCCCTATATCAACAAGGGCTTCAGCAAGTTCAAGGGAGACGATGCGACAGAATTCCCGGACAAGGTCACGCTCTCGATCAATGGCTGGTCCGGCGTCTCAAGGGACGGGACCGAGCGCGAGATGCTTCATGGGGACTATGCCGCATTCCTGGAGCAGCTCAAGGGTGAGGAGATAGCGAAAGCGATAAGCGGCACCAATACCAGCAAGCTGAGGAAGGCTGGTCTCATCACCCTCATTGCTGGAGCTGTGCTGCTGTTCCTTTCTCCTGCGTTCGGCATCCTGGCGCTCATCGCAGGCGCCGTCCTTCTGCTCTACGGCAAGGGAATCGAAAGCAGCCGCGCCAAGGCAACGAAAGAGATTGAAGAGAAGTACAGCAAGCTTCTCGATGAGGGCGTGCAGGAGATCGACATAGCGCTGGGCCAATGGCGGGAGGCCAAGGCTTCGGCCCAGGAGCTTCAGGATTATCTCGGCATGCAGCAAGTTGCCTAGTGTGCACAGGACGCATCTGAGAGATGGCTGTGGAAGAAGGCATAAGAGATGAGCGACAAGAGCAAGACTGATGGAGCAGCTATGGCAGGCTTTGGTGCCATGCCGGACGAAGCTGAGAGCGCTGATGCATTCTCTGAGCTGAGCGACCTGTTTGCCGAGGAAGACGAAAAGGTCAAGAAATCCGAGTCAAACGTGCTGAGCCAGAATCTTTCTGGCTTCGCAAGCTGCTTCCCGGATTGGGACCTCCATCCTCCCGTAGATTAAGGTTCGGTCTCCGGCTGGGCTTCCTGGATGGTGCGAATGGCATGCAGCCGAGCAGGCTGCTTTCCGTTGCCCATTGTCCCTCTCCATGAATCCGCTGCGGTTCGATTCTGGATCTGAGGACGATGGCCAAAAGCCCGGGAGGTCTTGGCTGCTCTCGTCCCTGCGCCAACAGCATGGCGTGATCTGAGGAACGGAGGCCAGTGGGATGGAACTGCTCCGTTCGCCTCATGAGATCTGCGGCTCTGCTCGCAGCAGCATCATATTGCTTCTGGCGTCGACGGTTCTGTCCTGCAGGTGAGAAGAACGGCGCGAAGCAAGTTCGTCTGCACGAATCGTTTCCGCTCCTTATTCAGCTTCAGGATTCTTGTCTTTGTCTGCCCGTGTGCGCCTGGGCAGAGCGGAGCTGGTATGATGCCTGCAGGACCACAAGAAGCCATATCTTCTGCAGGTACGGGAAAGGGGCACATGAAGGATCGGGATGCAGCTGGAAGCACTCATCCGGCGCAGTACAGCACGGGCGAGGAGATCGCGAACTCGGTGAGCCATGGGGTGGGAGCGCTCCTGTCGATTGCCGCGCTGGTCCTTCTCGTTATGCGTGCCCTCATGCATGGTGGAGGGGTGCATCTTGCGGCAGCCCTCCTCATGGGGATATCGCTCGTGCTCGAGTTCCTGTTCTCGACGCTCTACCATGCCCTGCGTCCGAAAGCGGCAAAGGCCGTCTTCCGGATTCTGGACCACAGCGCCATCTACCTGCTTATTGCTGGAAGCTATGCGCCATTCTGCTTCATCACGCTGAAGGATACAGGTGGCATCGCCCTCGGCATAACGGTATCGGCGGTAGCGACTGTGGGGATCGTCTGCGAATGCTTCCTGCGCGAGCGTCAGCCGAAGTGGGTATCCGCCCTCATCTATCTCGCCTTGGGCTGGCTCGTTATCTTCCATATCGGGGACATCATGCGGCTCCTGCCAGAACAGGGATTTGCGCTGCTTGTGGCAGGTGGCATCTTCTACACCGTGGGCTGCCTCTTCTATGTGAAGAAGGGCATGCCCTACTTCCACTTCATCTGGCATCTCTTCGTGCTCGCCGGCGCTGCCTGCATCACGCTCTGCGCCCTTCTCTACGTCGTATAGCCAGCCTGCTGCTTCGAGGAGCGATTGACCACAAGATAGTGCATCCTGTGCGGGAGCATTGAGGAATCTGCTCGTGGGCGAGAAGCCCGAAGAGCAGCATCTGCGAGACTGCAACGAGCTTGAGATAAAGGCATGCCATCCTGCAGACAGGAAGTCCCGCAGGATGGCATGCATCAGGATGGCGAGCGATGGGTTCGCGCTACGCGTCGATCTTGTCTGCAAGCACGACATCCTCGAGGATCTGCGCGGCGCAGGTCACGCAGGCCGGACAGGGCATGAGGACCTTGCCGGTGCCCTGGCCCTTGATCGTGCCGCAGCGGGTGGAGCCGACTGCCTCGTTGAAGCGGTTCACGAGCTCACGGGACACGCCATAGGTCTTGGCCTTCGTATGCGGCGCCTCGATGTTCCCATCGCTCGTGGCAAGGCCTGCAATCATGCATGCGCCCGAAAGGGCTCCGCAGGTGCCCTCCATGCCGCCCATGCCGAGACCAAGGCCTTCGGCAGCGCGAAACATCGTCTTCTCGTCGACCCCGAAAAGGTCGCAGTACGTGCAGGCAACAGCTTGGGCACAGTTATAGCCACGACGGTGGCGTGCCGCAGCCTGGTCGACTCTGGATTCCATGATGGCGTCCTCTCGCTTCAGTGGGCCGAAGGCAGGCTGCCTTCGGCCCATAACGTCTGCCACCATCCTACTACTCATGCCAGCCGCACCTGAAGCGGACTGCGGCAGCAGAACGCCTCCTGGCATGTCTTGCAGGAGGCGTTCACATGAAGCTCTGGAAGAGATGCTATTCCTCGTGGGGGATGCCATCGATCGGTGCCCATTTGACGCCCGGAAGCCGACGCGTCATGCCTTCAACCTTCTTCTGCGTGCCGGCTGGATCTTCGACCCAGTTCCTGTAGAACTCGAACGGGCACTCCGGTGCGCCATAGCGGTCTTCGCCCGAGTTGATGGTGCCGGTGTAGCCGCGGTGAAGGAGCTTGTAGAGGTGGTTCTGCGACTGCCAGTTCTCTCGTGCATCCCGGATGGCTGAGATGGAGAGCTGCGCGTACTGGTAGCCGTAGTCCTCGGTTCCGGTCATGCCGAGGATATGGCCGTCGAAGCCGCAGATGGAGCTGTGGCCGAAGTAGGAATAGACGCCGTCGAAGCCGGTTGCATTGGATACGGCAGCATAGACATTGTTGCACCATGCCATGACCGGCACGACATTGACCTCTTCCTGCTCGGCGGGATACATGTAGCCCTGGGAGCGGATGATGAGCTCGGCTCCGCGCATCGCGCAGTCGCGCCAGATTTCAGGGTAGTTTCCGTCATCGCAGATGATGAGAGAGACCTTCATCCCCTTGGGGCCTTCGGAGACATAGGTGCGGTCTCCCGGATACCAGCCTTCGATAGGCGTCCAGGGACTGATCTTGCGGTACTTCTGGACAATCTCTCCTGTGTCGGAGATGAGAATCAAGGTGTTGTAGGGCACCTTCTCTGGATGCTCTTCATGGCGCTCGCCAGTAAGGGAGAAGACGCCCCAGACATGGTTCTCGATGCAGGCCTTCTTGAAGATGGCGACTTCAGGCCCATCGACGGTCGTGGCGTTTGCCATCATCTCGTCGAAATCGTACATGATGCCGTGGGTGCTGTACTCCGGGAAGACGATGAGGTCGAGGCCGGGCAGGCCGCTCTTGAGCCCCTTGATGTAGTCCGCGATCTTCTGGCAGTTGGCAATGATTCCTGCCTGGTCGTGAAGCCTTGGCATCTTCCAGTTGACGACTGCGACACCAACGGTGTCCGCGCTCGACGAGATATCCCCATGGTTCATGATGGACTCCTTCCCAAGCGATGCAGCATGAAATGCCTGCCTGCAGGACCTCTTCCTGCTTGTCGCAATCATCTGCTTCTGGCATGTACGGAATGTAACCAGTGCGCGGCCTGGAGGTTGCGGGATGGCAAGAACGGCGTATCGGGTACCGGCTCTTTCGGCGATGCGCAGGGAAGCTGCCGGGTCATCATTGCAGCGCTCCGGCTGGCTGCGGCAGGACAGCCTGCCCACGAGCTGCTTGCGTGCAATGGCTACGAGATCCTTCCTGCGGATGCATCTGCCCTCGGCTTTCCTGATCTGCTTTGCAGGATGCCTCGGAGGTGTGCCTCGGGGCTCTATGCACAAGGAAGCCATCCTCGTAGAAAATCTCCAGCTGGTGGATGAGGCGGGCAAGTATGCGCTCATCCAGGCGGTGGTAGCCTATCCCTCGATGCTCTTCGTTCTCTGTGGCCGCTGCCCGCTTCCGGGGTGGCTTGCCGAGTATGAGCTTGCGCCAAGGGCTCACGATCGAGCCTGAAGACCTGCGGCTTCACGGACCCTGCGTCGTGGATATCTGCCATGAGTGAGGCATCGATATCGCGCCTGAGGATGCACAGATTCTGGCGGAAGCGCCAAGGGCTACCCGCCCATGATCGAGCTTGCGACGAAAGAGATGGAACGTACGGCCCGCATCAAGGGAACGCATCCACATTTCGCTCAGGAGATACTGGAATCCGCGAAGCTGCGTTTCTTCGTCTATATGCAGTGGAGCGTCTCTGAACCGCATCCTGCAGAGGAACGCACGCTTGTCCTGAGCGTCGCTCCGTTCGAGCGCTTCGATATAGGCCTCGCGCAGGCGCTTGCCGGCTACAACAATGCCGAGAGCGTGATAAGCCACCTCCAGCGGACGACCCGCATGTTCAGCGAAGATGGCATCGGTCGATTAGGCCCTGGCCGATCTTCCAGGACTTCCTGATCTGGGAAATGAAGCAGGAATGGAGCCCGGAGGAGCGCGAAGCGCTCTACCTCAAGGCGGCAGCATGCTTCGAGAAGCGGCATGATACCGTCATGGTCGTACGCTGCAACGATCCCTGCGGCCGCCATGCCAAGGTCATGGATGAGGATAAGCCTGCCTGCCGCAACTTCACCTTCTCCGTCACGAGCGTACTTCCTTCCATCATCAATGGCGGCCGTAGCTTCAGCGTCTGGACGCTCGACGAGGCACGCTCTATCCCGAGTTTGCAAAGCCGGTCGAGCGTGCATGAGGAGCTGATGGCGTCTGCCTTCCTGACTGTGCCATTGCCGGAAGCGCCCTTCTGTGTGGCGAGGATGTGCATGCCAGGATGCTGGGCATCACGTCGAAGATCCAGGATATCTATCTCCATGGCTCTCCCGATGCCGAGTTCGCTGCGACAGGACTGCGTGCCCGCAGGCAGGTGACCTATGGCTCTGCTGAAGATGCACGCTAGACCATACTGAAGATCAGGGAGAGCTTCCTTGTGCGTGGCGAGGACTTCTTCATTCCGAATATCGATGCGATGATTGCCCGTCTGGCGCTCCAGACAGGAGCCTCTTCAGCATGGGAACGGTGGTACCGCGACAAGGCGCCTAAAGAGCTTCAGCGCCCCTGCACGATAGACCGCTATGTCTATATGACGCTTGCAGAGACAGAGGTGGCACGCGACTGCCCTGGACAGGCTTTGCGGTGTTTGCCCTGTGGCGACGTATCTTCGAGCGCTGCGAGCATGCAATCGACCTCATCATGCTCGACGCGATCACAGCCATTGCCATTTTCCCGGATAGAAGAAGAGAGCGGCACCTATGAAAACCCTGACGGTGAGGGCGGAAGCTGGCGGGAGCTGTTTGTATGGGCACTGGCTTCTGCTTCCCGCTTCAGCTTCGTGCAACCTATTGCCACCTTCGGCATCGCAGTGCTTCACCTGCTCCAGGAGTCGGACTGGAACGTGGGCCCGAAGTTCCTCGCCAGGACAGTCGCTTTCGCACGGCAGCAGGCGACGTTCTATCCGACATTCACGCAGCCTCCAGTGAAGCTCGAGCGCCTGCTCACGCTGAGCGAGGAGAAGGTGCTCCGCTCATTCCGCAGACCTCTCAAATGCCGCTATTGGCGAGATCCTGGACATCATGCTTCCGACCGTGAAGGTACATGTCTCCCATAGCATGCAGAAGCTCGGCGTGACGACACGTGCCAAGGCGAAGGCGGCTGCACGGAAGCTGGGACTCGCCTAAGGAAAGATGCACCGCCTGCGTGCCGGATATGCGCCAGATTTCGCATCTTTCGTCTATGCTGGTCTTGAGAGCGAAGGGACGGGTGCGATGGAGCGAGATCTCATCAAGATCAGCGAGATGGCGGGAATGCATGGCATATCGCGCCAGACGCTCATTCTCTACGACCGGAAGGGGCTCCTGAAGCCAGCCTATGTGAACGGGAGCGGCTATCGCTTCTATAGTGCAGACCAGATACCACGGCTGCGACTCATCTGCCTTCTGAAAGAGATGGGCGTGACGCTTGCGAAGATCAAGAGCTTCCTCGATGCGCCTTCGCCCTCTGGCATGCTCTCGCTCATAGATGAGCGCAAGTGCGCTGCCGAGCAGAAGATAGAAGAGCTCGAGCTCCAGGTCGAGGAACTCACGCAGCTCTCGGGCATCTACGAGCACATGGATGCAAAGCTTGCAGATGCTGGCCTGCCCCATATCGAGTGGCTGCCGAGACGCCGTGCTGCTTTCGCGCCCTATCCGGATGCCGAAATGGATGAACGGAAGCTCCATCTCTCGCTCATGCATGCCTGGGATCAGGTCCTTGATGCAGGCCTTCTGCCTTCGAGGGGCTTTGGTTCCCTGCTTCAGACTGCAGCGCTCAGAGGAGATGCACCGCTTCAGGGGGCAGGCAGCATCGTGCTTCTGCCCAGGAATGATGTGGCAGAGGAGCTTGAGACCATCGAGCTCCCTGAAGGCACCTATGTGACGCTCTATACCTCGTCCATGCCGTATGATCCGAAGCCGGCAGGAAAGCTTCTTGCATGGATGGATGAGCATCGCTTTGTTGCGGACAGACAGGTCGTCTCCTGCTGCCTTCTCGATGCAGCTATGAGGCCCGAGGGGCAGGATGCCGATTTCTGCCGCCTCGAGATCCGCATTGCCTATGGAGTCTGAGGAAGAGTTTCTGAGATCTTCCCTTGACCCGATACCTGGTATACACCGCTATGCTTTCCGCTGACAGTCAGGAAGCCAGAAGGGATGATGCATGATGCCAGATATCCATGACCTCAGAAGCGCGCTCGACTATCTCAAGGACCAGCCAGGACAGCTGCTCGTGACCGATACAGAGGCCGACCCCGATGCAGAGATTTCGGGTGTCTATCGCTATGTCGGCGCAGGCGGCACGGTCATGCGTCCCACCAAGGAAGGCCCTGCCATGCTCTTCAACCACGTGAAGGGCTTCGATGATGCGCGTGTCGCTATCGGCCTTCTGGCAAGCAGGAAGCGTGTGGCCAATCTTCTGGGGCTCGATGCAGAGCATCTGGGCATCGAGATGGCAGAGAAGCTCAAGCACACGATTGCCCCTGAGATGATCGAGGAAGGTGCACATGTCGACTGTCAGGAGCAGGTCTACCGTGCAGACGAGCCTGGCTTCGACCTGAGAAAGCTCGTGCCGGCGCCGACGAACACGCCTGAGGATGCTGGCCCCTATATCACGATGGGCCTTGCCATGGGCACCGATCCCGAGAATGGCACCTCCGATGTGACGATCCATCGCTTCTGCATCGAGGGCAAGGATACGCTCGCGATGTTCATCACGCCGGGCTCCCGCCACCTTGGCGCCTTCCTCGAGAAGTACAAGAAGCAGGGGAGAGATATGCCGATATCGATCTCCATCGGCCTCGACCCTGCAGTCTATATGTGTGCCGGCTTCGAGGCGCCTACAACGCCGCTCGGCTATAACGAGCTGCAGATTGCAGGAGCCTTGAGAAACCGTCCGGTCGAGCTCGCAAAGTGCCTCACGGTCGACCAGCGCTGCATCGCGAATGCGGAGTATGTGATCGAAGGCTATCTCTCCTGCACGGATACCATCCAGGAGGACATCAACTCTCATACAGGCAAGGCCATGCCTGAGTTCCCGGGATATACGGGAGATGCCAAGGGCAGCGTGAATGTCGTGCATGTGACGGCGGTCACGACGCGCACGCATCCGATCATGCAGTCCTGCATCGGCCCTTCCCAGGAGCATGTGTCGATGGCAGGCATCCCGACCGAAGCATCCATCTACCGCATGGTCGAGGCTGCCATGCCAGGACGCCTCCTCAATGTGCATGCCGCTCCCTACGGAGGCGGCAAGTTCGTCGCAATCCTGCAGTTCAGGAAGTCTGCGGAGAGCGACGAGGGCAGGCAGAGGAATGCAGCGCTTCTTGCCTTCTCCGCCTTCTCCGAACTCAAGCATGTCTTCCTCGTCGACCCTGATGTCGATATCTTCGATATGTCCGATGTCATGTGGGCTATGACGACAAGGTTCCAGGCAGATACCGACCTCATCACAATCCCTGGCTGCCACTGCCATGTGCTCGACCCCTCGAATGATCCGGCAATGGATCCCTCGATCCGGGTCCACGGCATCGCCTGCAAGGCAATCTTCGACTGCACGGTGCCCTATAGCCTCCAGAACCGCTTCATCCGTTCGCAGTTCCTCGAGATCGACAAGCAGAAGTGGGCAGACGAGCTTGCGTACTGATTGCAGGGAAGGGAGCAGAAGCATGAAGCGCATCATTGTCGGCATCTCCGGGGCCTCAGGAGTAGAGCTTGGACATCGTGTCCTTGAAGCGCTCCATGCTCTGCCCGGCATCGAGACGCATCTCGTGATCTCCGAAGGGGCGCGCGAGATCTTCAGGCGGGAAAGCGATGCGGATATCGACGATGTCGAGGCACTTGCAGATCACGTCTACGACAATCACGATATGGGTGCCGCCATCTCGAGCGGATCCTATATGACCGACGGCATGATTGTAGCTCCCTGCTCCATGAAGAGCCTGGCGGCCATTGCCTGCGCCTTCGACGACGATCTTCTGGTACGCGCTGCCGACGTCTGCCGGAAGGAAGGCCGCAAGGTCGTTCTCGTGCCGAGGGAGTGTCCGCTATCTCCTGCGCATCTGAGGAACATGCTGCAGGTGGCCGAGGATGGCTATACGGTCCTTCCGCCGGTGCTCTCCTTCTATAATGGGGCGAAGACGACAGACGAACAGGTCGACCATATCGTGGGGAAGATCCTCATGCAGTTCGGCCTGCCTTATGACAAGTTCCATCCCTGGGAGGGATAGCATGCTGGGCTCTGTGGATGAAGCCGGCGATGACCGCCTCGTGCTTGTGGACCTCATGGACAGGCCGCTCGGCTCTGCCACAAAGACCGAAGCACACAGGCGCGGCCTCCTCCACAGAGCATTTTCTGTGCTGCTCTGGCGAAAGACTGAGCAGGGGACAGAAATCCTGCTCCAGAAGAGGGCACAGGGGAAATACCATTCAGGCGGCCTCTGGACCAATTCCTGCTGCTCGCATCCGCGGTATGGAGAAGAGCTCGGAGAAGCAGTCGTGCGCCGGCTCAATGAGGAATTGGGGCTTCCAGCAGACGCTGTCTCGGGTACAGAGGATATCGGCACCTACGTCTACCGCACCGTCTTTGCCCAGGACCTCATCGAGTATGAGTGCGACCATGTCTTTCTGGCTCGCTGCTCAGGTCAGCCACATGCAGACCTGGAAGAAGCGGAAGAGCTCAGCTGGGTGCCGCTTCGGCAGGCAATTGATGAGGTGACTTCCCATCCTGAGCGCTTCACCTCGTGGTTCCCAGGAGTACTTGCTCTTGCTGCATCGCACATAGCCTGATAGATCTGACATCCAGGCACATAGCTGAGTATCAGGCGTGAATTGCGCCGCCACAGAAGGCATGGCATGAGTGCGGAGCCAATCTGTAGAGTGAATCAACATCGGCTATAGACGATGCCCTTGAGCTAGACTGAGCCAGACAGAGGAAGGCTATGACAAGGTTCCTGAAGGGCGCCAAGCGGTCCGGTTCTGCTGGGTATTAAGGATCTTTTGGGCCCTGCCTCTGCTCAAGAGATGCTAATCTGAGAGCAGCCTGAAAAGGCATCGCCTCTGCAAGAGATAGAGCTTCTGCGCACGGGAGGGTCTGCATGCTGCATCTGACGGGAATCGCTGACAGCCCTGCTGCCACCGCATATCCTGTCTGGAGCCTCTGGTGCGCTGCTGCATGGAAGAAAGATTGGGTCCATGAACGTCAGATCTGAAATCGGCGTGGGATTGGGGCACCTCGCCCGCTGGGGTCTCCGCACGGTGTTCAGGCGCAACGCTTCGCAGCTGCCGGGACGCATTGCCTTGACCGTCGATCCCGATATCATCTCTCGCCTCGCCGAGAAGCTGCAGAAGGGCTCCATCGTCGTCTGCGGCACGAACGGCAAGACGACCACGAACAACATCATCGCCTCCGCTATCGAGGCGGGAGGACAGCGCGTGCTCTGCAACCGTGCTGGCGCGAACATGGCGCCAGGCGTCGTGGCTGCACTTCTGCCTGGATCGGGCGCCGACTGGGGCGTCATCGAGGCAGATGAGCTCAGCACCGTGAACATCGTGCCGGAGCTCAGGCCAAAGCTCATGGTCCTTCTGAACCTCTTCCGCGACCAGCTCGATCGCGAAGGGGAGATCGACCGTGTGCAGGATACGATCGTGCGTGCACTGGCATCGTCTCCCGAAACGACGCTGCTTGTCTGCGGCGATGACCCCATCAGCATGGGTGTGGCCCGCCGTGCAGCTGAGGCGGGCACGAAGGTGCTTTCCTTCGGCATTGCAGAAGACCTGCATCTGCCGCCAGAGCGCGTCCCTGAGGGTGCCTTCTGCCAGGTATGCGGAACCGAGCTTGTCTACGACTATCGTGCCTATGCTCAGCTTGGTGCTTTCAGATGCCCGAAGTGCGGATTCGCACGTCCTACGCTTGACTACCAGGCAACTAATGTCTATGCAGGGCGTTCCGGTGTCGAGTTCGATGCCACCTGCATCGCTACGGGCGACCAGGTGCATCTGCGTGCCAACTTCGGGGGCGTCTACATGGTCTACAACCTGCTTGCCGCCTTTGCGGCGGCGACCATGGCAGGGGTCGATCCGAAGACATTCCAGCGTGCGCTTGATTCCTACAGCCCTGCAAACGGGCGCCTCCAGCACTTCGATGTAGATGGCCGCGAGGTCGTGCTCAACCTTGCAAAGAATCCTGCAGGCTTCAACCAGAATATCCAGCTCCTGCTCGAGGACAAGCGTCCGAAGGCTACCTATATTGTCATCAACGACAACTACAACGACGGACGCGATATCTCCTGGATCTGGGATGTCGACTTCGAGCGTCTTGCTGGCGAGGGAAAGAGTCTCCTTGTCCTTGCAGGGGGACTCCGTGCAAACGACCTGCAGGTGCGCTTCAAGTATGCTGGCATCGATGCCCAGATAGCGAAGGATGTCTCGGCGGCACTCGAGGCGGCCAAGGACATGCCGAAGGACCAGCCACTCTACGTGCTCACAAACTACAGTGCGCTCTGGCCGGCCAAGGCAGAACTCGAAAGGATGGGGAAGAGGCATGAATAGCGCGGAGGCAACGTCCGCACCGAAGACCGATGCACCGACGCTCACGATAGCCCATCTCTATCCGGAGCTCCTGAATCTCTATGGAGACTCGGGCAATATCCTCGTGCTCAAGAAGCGCATGGAGTGGCGTGGCATCACGGCAGATGTCCGCGAAGTGCACGTCGGCGACACGCCGAGCTTCGCCGATGTCGATATCGTCTTCATCGGCGGCGGTTCCGACCGCGAGCAGAAGATCGTCTGCGACTTCCTGCTCCAGCAGAAGGACGAGCTCAAGGCCTATGTGGAAGATGGTGGCGTGCTTGGTGCTGTCTGCGGCGGCTATCAGCTTCTCGGCGAGTCCTATCTCATGGGCGAGGAGCGTGTGCCGGGACTCGAGCTTGTCGATCTCTATACCGACCGCGGCACGCCCCGCATCATCGGCAATATCGCAATCAGGAGCGACATCTGCGAACATCCGATAGTGGGCTACGAGAATCATGGTGGAAGAACGCACCTGGGGAGCGGCGTGAAGCCTCTGGGCGAGGTCCTCTATGGACAGGGAAATGACGGCATCACGGGCTTCGAAGGCTGTCTCTGGAAGAACGTGCTGGGCACCTATATCCATGGACCGCTCCTGCCGAAGAACCCCGGCGTGGCTGACTGGTTCATTTCTCGCGCTCTCGAGCGGAAGTACGGCAAGGGCGCCATTGCGATCGAGCCTCTTGACGATACGGAGGAGCTAGCTGCGAACAAGGTCATGTTCGACCGGATGATGGCAAGTAGGAAGCAGGAAGACTAGAGGTCTCCCGTCATAGCAGAACAAGAATGAGGGCGGTCTGACAGAAGCCAGACCGCCCTCATCTGCACGTGGCTCAAATCAGGTCCAATGGCATTTTCAGACAGATGCTAGGCAAGGGATGCAAGCGTGCGGTAGAGCCACTCGGCCTTGTCAGGCGTGACGGCAGAAGGATCTGCCTCTGCGGCGAAGGCGAGGACCTGCTTGAACGGCTCAGCGTCATCTCCGCTGACAGATGCAGGCTCGTGAGCCGTGACGCCCCTGTGGTCGCTCACGTGCTCGACGAAGGCAAGGATGTTCGGCGTCGTCTGTGCGATGGCAGCATCGTCAGCTGCTGCATAGGTGTTTAGGGCATTGATGATGACCTGGGAAGGGGTGCCGCAGGGAACGAATCCGGGTGCTGCGTCCATTGCATCGGTGATGGTGGCGCCAAGCGCGACGAGGGCGCCGGCAAGCTGGTCCTGTGCTGTGCTCATGAGTGACCTTCTTCTCTCTGGTAGTGGTGCTGCTCACTCGATGATATGCTCTTGGGGAAGGATCTTTCCGAAAATCACAGGATATACGTTACTCGTTTGATAGCAAATATAATCTCTGGAGGAAATCCCGATGGCAGATGCTGAAAAGGTCAGAAGCATGCAGCTCAAGAAGGTCTGGGGCTGCCTTGTCGCGAAAGCCGTCCGCAAAGGCAGGACTGAGGATGAAGTGTATGCCGTAGCTCAGTGGCTTCTGGGCTACGCGAGGGAAGATATCGATCGTCTTGCAGAGGAAGGCTGCACCTACGGCGAATTCTTCGACAAGGCACCTGCCCTCAATCCAAGGAGGAACCTCGTGAACGGCAGGATCTGCGGCGTCAAGGTGGAAGATATCGAAGACCCCTTCATGCACGATGTGCGCGTGCTCGACAAGATGGTAGACGAGCTGGCCCACGGAAAGCCGGTTGCCATAGTTCTCAGGGCAAGCTGAGGAGTCGTCATGTCGGAAGAAGAGCGCGATATCTACGATTTCAGCGTGCCGGTACCCGAAAGCTATGCGTGGGACAGATCTGGCCTTTCGTCTGCACGGATGGCTGGAGTGCTCGATATCGGCTCGCGCATCCTTTCCGTCTTGCTTGTCCTTGCTGCCCTGTGGTTCCTCCTCGCACATTCAGATGCCTTCTCTGGCCTGGGCGCGCTGCTTGCACTTCTGTGTGCAGCTCTAATTCTCGGCTGGGGCATCATGCTCTCTGCTGCATCTGCTCTGCGCCGTCATCTCTGGAAGCTTGCTCCTGCCTCCCGCCATGACTATGCACTCAAGCTCTACCACGGCGCTTCTGGCAAGAACCCGAAGAAAGCAGCAGAGCTTCTTCTGGGCATGGCTCGTGCCGATGTGGAAGACGGGAGGATCGGGCAGGCTGCTGCAGCGCTTTCGCATGTGGATGCTGCACTTCTTCAAGGGGACGAGCTCAAGCTCTGCTATCTTCTATCCTTTGCTGCAGCAGCTCCTGATGGTGGAAAGACAGCAGATGACGCCCTTGTGCGCTACCTTGCAGTGCCTGCACAGAAATTCGAAGGCTTCCCTGATGAAGGTGAAGCCAGGTTCTGGCTTGAGGATGGCGGCACCGAGGCGGCATCGGCAGCTGTCAAGTGCATCCGGAATTCCAAGCATATGCATCCTGTGGCAATCCTCGCCATCTCTCTCATGCTTTCCCACAGCCTTGCCTTCATCGGCATGCTCTACGGTCTGAACACAGAGGCTGGCTGGAAGCTCCGCTGCGGCTATGCATCGGCTGCTGGCTTCCTTGCCTCGCTTTCGATCGTTGTCCTCGGCATCCTTCTTGCCCGCGCTGCCGCAAAGGCACCTCTCTACGGCAGAAACGGCAAGCCATCGAAGGTGCTGAGGGCATCTCTTGGTGCCTGCGCTGTCATAACCGCTCTGTGCCTTGCCCTCCAGCTGGCAATCGATGGCCCCTTCATGCATGACGGGAAAGAGCGGATTCTTGCAGAGGATGTGCCAGACAGCTATACCGGCCAGAACTATGATTTCATTGCCGTCGACTGGCCTGGATACGATCCGGACGAGACAACGACTGACTACTGGCGGACACAGGGTCCCTTCTTCATGGAGAAATGGAGCGAGGCCAGATACTACGACAGCGAGAGGCAGCAGGTGACCATGCCGGATGCCGATACGTCCCGTGATGATGCAGATGATGCCGATACCTCTTCTGCCAGCGAGGATGCTTCCGGCGCGACTGCGGATATAGGCATGACGGACACGGAGTATGCCGGCATGGAACAGAGGATGCAGGTGCTCGCCTCCTATCTCGCAGAGCATGCAATCGTACCCAAGACAGGCGTCTTCGAGATGGATGCCGACGCAAAGGGCAACCCCTATGCAAGCCTCGGAACCGGCACGGATATCGAGGGAGACAAGTCTGTCACCGTCGAGTACCGCATCCTCTCGAATGGGGAGACATCCGATGAACAGGGAAATCTCGTCGAATCGTTCGTGGTCGAGAAATGGTATCCGGAAGATGCAGGCAGAGAAGTCGAGATCGTCGGCTTCTATCTCGTGGACGAGAAGACGAATGCAGTGACCGACGAAGAGACGACAAGCTGGTAGATAGAGCCTCCACACATCCTGCCGCATGATATGGGGTCTTCATACCGCTTGGCTATGATGGAGGAAGACGTGGGAAAGGCGGCAGCATGGCACAGTCGAGGCTCATAATCATGCGGCACGGAGAGAGTGCCTGGACGGACCCCTCTGTCAACAGGTTTGCGGGCTGGGTCGATGTGCCGCTGACTGAGCGCGGACGTGCCCAGGCCAAGGAAGCTGGCGTCCTCATGAAGGAAGCCGGCATCGCACCCGATGCGGCCTTCACGTCGCTTCTGAGTCGCTCCATCGTGAGCGCCGATATCGCGCTAGAAGAGCTCGGCCGTCTCTGGATACCGGTCCTTCGGAGCTGGAGGCTCAACGAGCGCCACTACGGAGCCTTCCAGGGCCAGACCCGTCCTGCCATGCGTGCGAAGTACGGAGACGAGCTCTTTGCAACCTATCGCAGGAGCTTCGACGTGAGGCCTCCTGCGATAGACGAAGATTCCCCCTGGTTCCAGGGTTCCGATCCACGCTACGGAACAGCAGCAGAGGATGGGCTTGGCGGACCCAATCCGGCAACGATCAGGAGCGAATGCCTGAAGGATGTCATCGCCCGACTCGAGCCGTTCTGGAAGTCCTATGTGACGCCGCCTCTGCTCCTGGGACAGACGGTCCTTGTCGTGACCCATGGCTCGGTCGTCCGCTCTCTCATCAAGGTCATCGAGGGTCTCTCTGACGACGATATCCGCTCCGTCAACGTGCCGACCGGCCAGCCGCGCGTCTATGAGTTCGAGAGCGGCATCTTCGGCGAGCTCCATCTCAAGGGGCCTGGCCGCTATCTCGATCCAAATGCTGCAAAGAGAGGTGCAGAAGAAGCTTGCGCTCTTGGCTCTGCGCCTGCGGCAACGGAATAGCTGTCAGCGGTACTATGCCTGCATTTCTGGCTTCGGCTCGTAGTGGATGTGTTTCACGATAGCAAGAAGTTGATGCATGCAGGATGTACAAGCATGAGTACCTAATGAGCAGTCTGCGCAGGCATGAAAGAGTCCCGATTATGAGAGCGCCAGAATCGTATAGGAAAGAATGCAGCATGCCGCAAAGATTGCAAGGGCTATTGCAAAGAAGACGTTAGCTGCATTGTGGCTACGGATTTTCCTGCCCTGAAGCCAGATGAACGCATGCGCCACAAGCGGGAAGGCAAGCCAGAGGTAGACCATCGCAGCAAGTGCTATGAACACATCGTTGAAGAGCCAGGCTTGGCCACCCACATTGAAGGGCAGATACGAGTTGTCCCAGTAAGGATAGTGACCCGTAGCATCAGGCTGGTTCACAAGAAGTCCGATGCCAAGTTCCATGAGCATAGCAAGAAAGACGGCGCAGATGAACGAGACGGGCATGGCCTTCTTCCTCGAGCCAAGCTTTCTGACAAGCCAATCCTTTGCTGGCTCGAGCACCAATGTCATGCCCAGTGCCCCGAAGCCGTAGCACCAGTAGGGATGGAACCAGGGATCGATATAGAGCGCATAGTCTGAGTCGACGATTCCGAAGAGGCTGTTCGTCATCCAGCAGTAGGGGAATTCAAGCCAGTGTCCGATGAGGCAGCAGGCGCAGAATGAGGTGACAAGTGCCTGCCAGAACCAGCGTTTGCGTGGATGGAAGAAGCAAGCCGAGCCATCAGGCATGGAAAGAAGTCCCTGCAGCTTCGACACGTCGAACCTCCTGATTCCGCAATGCAGCATATAGTCTTATCTCCTTACCCATTCCTTATAGACACAGTGCAGGCTCTGGCAAATGGGACAGATTCTGTATGTTTCGCTGAGGATTGGGCTGGAGGTACACCTGCAGCATATATACGCTGGATAACCACCTTTTCGGTGAATTGCAGAGAAATGCATTTACATGAATATCAGAGCCGTCTGTCGAAATTTCTGCGTACCCATCTACAAGGTGTACTCAAATAACTGTAAAGACACTGCAAACGCAGTGCAGACAGGGGAGTCATTGCTCGGGAGAAAGGTGTTGCGTCATGAGGAATCTGACACGCAGGAACTTCTTTGAAGCAGCGGCAGTGGGAGCGGCAGCGCTTGGCATGGCAGGATGCGGAGGATCGGGATCTGGTTCCAGCTCTTCATCGAGCACAAGCTCCGACAATCTCGACAGGATTGCCAGCCAGGGCATGATCGATGCCGGCAAGAATGACGGCGAGCTCGTCGTCTACGGCTCCTGCGAGGAGGAATACCTTGCAGCTGTGACGTCCCACTTCGAGGAGCTCTTCGGCATCAAGACGAGCTACCAGCGCCTCTCCACGGGCGAAGTCGAGGCAAAGATCGAGGAAGAGAACGGCAATCCTTCCGCCGATGTCTGGTTCGGCGGAACGACGGACCCCTACAATGTGGCATCGGGCAAGGGCCTGCTCGAGGTCTACAAGGCCAACAACGCCAGCCACCTCATCGATGACAAGTTCAAGAGCACGAACGATGACTGGTACGGCATCTACAAGGGCATCCTTGGCTTCATGTACAACAAGGACGAGCTTGACCGTCTGAAGCTCGATCCTCCCCAGGACTATCCCGATCTCATCGATTCGAAGTATCAGGGACTCATCTGGTCGTCGAACTACAATACGTCCGGCACAGCAAAGCTCATCATCAACACGGTCATCCAGAAGTATGGCCACGATGATGGCATCCAGTACCTTGTAAACCTCGACAAGAATATCGCGCAGTACACGAAGTCGGGCTCCGGTCCTTCTAAGTCCATCGGCATCGGCGAGTGCACGATCGGCCTCGGCATGCTGCACGACGGCATCTACCAGATTGTCGACCAGGGCTACGACAACGTTGGCCTTGTCATCCCGAGCTCCGGCGCATCCTATGAGGTAGGCGCCACGGCCATCTTCAAGGGCTGCAAGCATGAGGATGCCGCAAAGCTCTGGGTCGAGTATGCGCTCTCTCCTGAGTGCGTGGACCTCGGCCAGGAGAACGGCTCCTACCAGTTCCTTGTCATCGACGACGCGACGCAGCCGGAGATCGCGACCGAGTACGGCCTCGATCCAGACAACGTCATGGATTACGACTTCGAGGATGCCAAGGAGCACACCGAGCAGTATGTCGCTGATGTCATGAATGCCCTCGGCGGCGGCGATGACCGCTTCAAGACCGAGTAGACGCAGCGTACAAAGCTGCTGTGGCGGCAATTCCTGAGAGGGGCCGGCGCAGAGGTTCGCCTCGAGGCGCCGGCCCCTTCCTGCAGCATGAAGGGCCGCCTGCAGCATGACTGCATCGGCCTTTCTGTTTATCGTCCCTGAGGGAGACGTCTATGGCAAAAAATCAAGGCACCGCGCTCGACCGCAAGAAGCTCATGGCCGACCCCATCATGGTGACGACTATCATCGTGCTCATTGCGTTCCTGACGCTCTTCATCCTCTATCCGCTTGCAATCCTTCTGGTCGATTCTGTTATCACCGACCAGGGCATCTCGCTTTCCGTCTTCCAGCGCGTACTCGCTATGCCTTCCTTCGAGACGGCCATCACGAACACATTGAAGGTCGGATTCCTCGTCTCGATCGTCTCTTCGCTCGTCGGTCTGCTCTTTGCCTACGTTGAGGTCTACGTCGAGCTGAAGAGCAAGTTCATGGCAAGGATCTTCAATGTTGTATCGATCCTGCCTGTCGTCTCTCCGCCCTTCGTGCTCTCGCTCTCGATGATCTTGCTCTTCGGCAAGTCGGGCATCATCACGCGCGGGCTTCTGGGCATTCCGGACAACAACGTCTATGGCTACTGGGGCATCTTCGTCGTGCAGACGCTCACGTTCTTCCCGGTCTGCTACATGATGCTCAAGGGCCTGCTCAAGAACATCGATCCCTCCCTCGAGGAGGCTGCCCGTGACATGGGCGCCTCGCGGTGGAAGGTCTTCACAAGCGTCACGCTGCCGCTCATCCTTCCGGGCCTCGGCAATGCCTTCCTGGTCACCTTCATCGAATCCATCGCTGACTTCGCGAACCCCATGATCATCGGCGGATCGTATGACACGCTGGCAACGACCATCTACCTGCAGATCACGGGAGCCTACGATAAGCAGGGTGCCTCTGCCATGGCAGTCGTGCTCCTCTGCATCACGCTTGTCATGTTCATCGTGCAGAAGTATGTGCTCGAAGCGAAGAGTACCTCGACGCTCACTGGCAAGGCATCGCGCGGCCGCATGCTCATCACCGACAACTCGGTTCGCATCCCACTTTCCATCTTCTGCGGCATTGTCGCTGTCTTCGTCATGGTTATGTATGCCTGCGTCCCGCTCGGCGCGCTCTTCAAGACCTGGGGCCGCGACTACTCGCTGACGCTCAAGTGGTTCACGCTCGTGTTCACGCGCTACCATGGCCTCGAGGCGTTCAGGGATTCCTTCCTGCTGTCGCTCATTGCAAGCCCGATCACAGCACTGCTCTCCATGATCATCTCCTATCTGGTCGTGAAGAGGGACTTCCATGGAAAGGGCTTCATCGAGTCTGTCTCCATGCTTGCTATGGCAGTTCCTGGCACCGTCCTCGGCGTCGGCTATATCCGCGGCTTCTCTGGCGGCATCTTCCATACCGGCGTCATGCAGTGGTTCTACGGCTCTGCTGCCATCCTTGTCGTCGTCTTCATCGTGAGGTCGCTTCCGACCGGCACGCGTTCGGGCATCTCGGCCCTGCGCCAGATCGACAAGTCCATCGAGGAGTCGGCATACGACATGGGAGCGAACAGCTTCCAGGTATTCATGACGGTCACGCTGCCCCTTATCAAGGATTCCTTCCTGAGCGGCCTTGTGACGACGTTCGTGCGTTCCATCACGGCAATCAGTGCCGTCATCCTGCTCGTGACGCCGCAGTTCTTCCTCATCACGGTGCAGATCAACGAGTTCGCCGGCAAGGGCGAGTACGGCACAGCCTGCGCCTTCTCCACCATCCTCATCCTTATCACCTATGGCGCGGTCATGCTGATGAATGCCTTCACCAAGCGCTTCGGCACCAGCGCCAAGACTTCCAAGGAGGCCTGATCCATGGGAAAGCAGAAGAAGGGCGTGCGTCTCGAGCACCTCTCCAAGATCTACAAGGACCCGAAGACCGGCAAGGATTTCTATGCCGTGCATGATGCGAACATCACGATTGAGCCAGGGGAGTTCGTGACCCTGCTCGGACCGTCTGGCTGCGGCAAGACGACCATCCTGCGCATGATTGCAGGCTTCGAGAGCCCTGATGAGGGACAGGTCTATCTGGGAGACGAGGCCATCAACGAGCTCACGCCGAACAAGCGCGATACTGCCATGGTCTTCCAGAGCTATGCCCTCCTGCCTCACTACAACATCTTCGACAACGTGGCCTATGGACTGAAGCTCCGCAAGTTCGACAAGGAGACCATAAGGCAGAAGGTCACGAACATCTTGAAGCTCGTCGGCCTCGAGGGCATGGAAGACCGCATGACGAACCAGCTCTCAGGCGGCCAGCAGCAGCGTGTCGCCCTTGCCCGTGCCCTTGTCATCGAGCCGGGCGTGCTGCTCTTCGATGAGCCCCTCTCGAACCTCGATGCAAAGCTCCGCGTCGATATGCGTACCGAGATCCGCCGCATCCAGCAGGAGGCCGGCATCACGGCCATCTATGTCACGCATGACCAGAGCGAGGCCATGGCGATCAGCGACCGCATCATCGTAATGAAGAAGGGCCTCGTCGATCAGGTGGCAGACCCGAAGACCATCTACTATCGTCCGAAGGACGAGTTCGTGGCAGATTTCATCGGCGAGGCAAACTTCCTGCGTGGCACGCTCGTATCCAAGACAGGCGATACCGGCATTGCAAAGATCGAGAAGAGCGAGATTCCTGTGGACGGCGTCGAGGACATGGCGCCGGGATCGAACATCACGCTCGTCCTGCGTCCCGAAGCGGCTCACATCGCCGACGAAGGACAGCTTCCCTGCAAGGTCGTGCTGTCCCGCTTCATGGGCAACTACCAGAACTACCATGTGGAATGCGGCAGCCACCTGATCAAGGTGACGGAATTCAATCCCAAGAACAAGCATGAGTACCAGGTGGGGGATAGCGCTTTCGTCCAGTTCACGAAAGACGACCTGCATGCGCTGGCGGGAGAGCGTAATGACTGAACCTGAAGACCCTCTTTCGCACACGCTCGGCAGGCAGCTGCGCAACGGGCAGCAGAATCCCCCGGTCCCAGGTGGCCGGGGGATTCTGCTGTATATGCCTGTCCTTAGGGCTGCGTATGAGCATCTCCGGACAAAGCGGCAGAAGCATCGGCTCTGCTTCTTGGATCCAGCGGGAACATGTAGACCTGCAGCAAGCATCTTGGGGCCGTCTTCCCGGATGCGTTTCCGCTTCCCTTCTCCTTTGTTACAGATGCCCCTTCGCTCGTTCTCTGGTACCTCGGTTTTGATACAACAGACTCATCGAAGCGGAGCTCCTGTTCATGCGCATGCCGTTGGAATGTCTCTGCAGGAACCTGCCATGAAAGCCTGCATGCAGGCTTTCCGCAGATGCTGCTGCCTTCAAGAGAGGATACCTGATATGAGCCATAGCAAGACACTGGGGCTTTCTGACATTATCGGTCCCATCATGGTCGGTCCCTCTTCATCCCACACGGCAGGAGCGCTGCGCATCGCGCTCATGGCACATGAACTGATGGGGCGGCCTCCGAAGGAGATGCGCTTCACCCTCTATGGCTCGTTTGCCCATACCTATCGCGGCCACGGTACCGACCGTGCTCTCGTTGCAGGCCTTCTGGGCTTCAGGCCGGACGACCTGCGCATCCGCGATTCGTTCGAGATTGCACGGGCACAGGGCATCTCGTTCGATTTCCAGGGCGACTCCAAGACGAAGCCCCGCCATCCCAATACGGTCGATGTCTGGGTACGTGATGCTGCAGGCGAAGTGCTGAGCGTACGCGGCGAATCGATAGGCGGCGGTGCAGCACGGCTGACCAGGGTCGATGGGATAAAGGTCGAGATAACGGGGGAATATAGCGCCGCTATCATCTACCAGCAGGATATGCCGGGCGTTCTCGGATTTGTGGCATCGACATTGGGTGATGCCGGAATCAATATCGGCAACTCGACAATCCTGCGGGAACGCAAGGGCGGCCTTGCCTACAACGTGCTCGAAGTGGACAGCACGATTCCCGACGAGGTGCAGCAGGTGCTGCTGAAAGATCCGAGAGTGTTGCGCATCCGGTTCATCTCGGCGTTCTCGCTCCCAGAAGGAGCGGGTGCCGCTACGCCGCGCTATACGCCTGAGGAGGCACAGGAGCTCTTCCCGAAGCTCGACTATCAGGATGGCACCTCGATTCTGGCGCATGCCTACACCTGCAACATCAGCCTTGGACGTGCATTCCTCGACCGCGAAGAGCTGCTTCTTGCCATGCAGGGCAAGGATATGTCTGGCACCTACGCCTATCTCGACCGTGTACTCCAAGTGATGAGGGAGTCTGTCAAAGCGCCGCTGGAGCATGGCATGCACACGATGGGCGGACTCATCGGCGGCGAAGCCCATGCCCTGATGCAGCTGTGTGCTGGCGACGAAGAATCTCATCCCTCGGACAAGCTGCATCAGGTATTCAGCGGCATCTTTCCGAAAGCCGCAGCTTATGCCATGGCTGTGCTCGAGACGAATGCCTCGATGGGCCGCATCGTGGCGGCGCCTACCGCGGGTTCGGCAGGCGTCCTTCCCGGCGTGATTGCCGCTCTCAACGAAGCTGGAGATTTCAGCCAGGAAGAGCTCCGGGATGCCCTGGCCAATGCTGCCGCTATCGGTTATATCGTGACAAGGAATGCGACGGTTGCCGGTGCAGAAGGCGGCTGCCAGGCAGAGATCGGTACCGCCTCCGCCATGGCAGCAAGCGCAGCGACGCAGCTTCTCGGAGGCTCTCCCCAGCAGTGTCTGGCTGCAGCTGCCATCGCGCTCACGAATCTGCTTGGCCTTGTCTGCGATCCGGTCGCAGGGCTTGTCGAGGAGCCCTGCCAGAAGCGCAATGCTTCGGCTACTGCCAATGCGCTCGTCTCGTGCGAGCTTGCACTTGCTGGCATCCATTCGACCGCTTTCTTCGACGAGACAGTGGATGCGCTGAAGCGTGTCGGACACTCGCTGCCATTCGAGCTCAGGGAGACCGCCCTGGGCGGCATTGCTACCTGTGAAAGCTGCCTCGAATCGTGCCGGAAGGCTCCGCACGGAAGCTAGCTGTCCGCTGCGCCCAGAGGGTTCGCCCTTCGAACGACGGAACACCGCCTTCCGGTGCACAGCATCGTATGGGCAGCCAAGCTGCGTGACAGCATTGAGCAGGCTGCCTGCCCCTTCCGCCTTAAGCTCCGCGTCGTTTGCTTGCAGCGAGCTCGCATGCCTCATGCAGCCAGGCAAAGAGCTCGCTGTCAAGTTCTGCTGCATCGCATATGACCAGATGGTGTGTCCATCTGCCTGGATATGCCTCTGTTTAGGCGGCTATGCGCGCCGATGCGAGTTGGTGGTCCAGTCCGGACGTCAGCGTGATGGAGCTTTGGGGTATCCGTGCCTTGCGGCGGACTGAAAGAGGCGACACGCAGGCGAATGCATGCCTGTTCAAGAGCGTTATCTGCGTCTTCTGGACACGGATGCTGAATTCTGGAAGAGCATCTTCTGCCCGCTGCATGAGTGCCGCATAGAGCGGCCGGGCTTCTTCATGTCCAGAGAAGAGTGATGCTTCTTCGGAATCGAGAGCTAGCCTGCTCCATCACTTCAGCGGCTGGGTGTGTTCCTCGTCGATCTTTGCTACCTTGTCGCGGCGGCGGACATACTTTGCAGCTGTCAGGGGCTCTGTTGCCATCCAGGTCTTTGCAATTGCCATGGCAAGCACGGGGCCGATGATCTTGCCGCCGATGCAGAGGACATTTGCATCGTTGTGCTGCCGTGCCAGCTCGGCGCAGACCGGATCCTGGCAGACACAGGCAAAGATGCCGCGCACCTTGTTTGCAATCATTGCAGAGCCATAGCCGACGCCGTCTACGAAGATGCCGCGGTCGCACTCGCCTTTGGCAACGCTCAGAGCTGCAGGAAGCACAAAGTCGGAAAGGTCGCATGATTCATGGTCATAGGTGCCAAAGTCCACGACCTCATGTCCTTCCGATTCAAGCCACTCCTTGATCTGGTTCTTGAGGTCCGTTCCTGCATGATCGTTTGCCATTGCAATCTTCATGGATGCTCCCTCCGCCGAATGACGAGACCAGGCGATTGAATCGCTTTGATGCCACAAGTTTAGATGTGCCAGCATCTGTATGTGCTTCTCATGGGTGGATTCTCGACCGATGGAGATCTGGTGCATGTCAGAAGGCGAGACCGATGACACGGAACAGACTTACGGAAGCTCTGCTATGCATTCAATTTATGACAGGATAGTCATTATAAGCATTACACATGTGCAGCCATCTGCAAGAGACTTGTACCAGAACAAGACTCTGAAGAATGGATATCAATGGATGTGCCCACATTTACGAACGCCGACCTCAGGAAGCTCATCATCCCGCTCTTTCTGGAGCAGCTCCTTCTTGCTTTTGTTGGCATTGCCGATGTCTTCGTCGTCGGATTCGTCGGCGAGTCTGCCGTCTCAGGCGTCTCGCTCGTCAACTCCTTCAATACGATATTCCTGAACCTTTTCGTCGCACTTGCTACCGGTGGTGCTGTTGTTATCAGCCAGTACATCGGACGCGAGGACAGGGAGCAGGCAGCAGCTTCTGCCTCCCAGCTCCTCACAGCATCCGTGCTCATGTCTGTCGTGGTCGCTATCCTCGTCCTCATCTTCAACAGGCCTCTGATGGGGCTCATGTTCGGAAAGGTCGAGGATTCTGTCATGGATGCCTGTGTGACCAAAAGCGCGGCGCAAGCCCCTTCCTTCAGGCATGGGGTCAAGCCGCGCATCGCCGTCAGGTGATAGCTATCTGCAAGTGGTATAATGCCCGCATGAAATACAAGAGCAACAACAACGTCGTCTACAGCTGCAAGTACCACGTGGTCTTCTGCCCGAAGTACCGCAGGCCGGTGCTGGTGGACGGCGTGGACGAGCGCTTCAAGCAGATAGCCCAGCAGGTGGCAGATGGCCTCCATTTCGAGATCATCGAGATGGAGGTCATGCCCGACCATGTCCATATGCTCCTGGAGGTGGATCCCCAGCTGGGCATCCACAAGGCCGTGAAGAGGATCAAGGGAAGGACCAGCCACGACCTGCGCGAGGAGTTCCCTTGGCTGATGAAGAGGCTGCCCACTCTTTGGACCAACTCCTACTTCGTCTCGACCGTGGGCGGGGCGCCCTTGGCAATCGTGAAGCAGTACATCGAGAACCAGAAGGGCGTGTGAGCCCATGGGCGTCTCAATGGCCTACGAGATCCACATCTACCCCAACGCCGCCCAGCGCGAGCTTGCCGAGCGCACGTTCGGCTGTTGCAGGTGGGTCTACAACAGGTGTCTCGAGACCAGGAAGGCCGAATACGAGAAGACCGGGAAATCGCCGTCTGTCTACCAGCTCCAGAAGCTCGTCACGGCCTGGAAAAGGACGGATGCCCCCTGGCTTGCCGAGGTGGACTCCCACGCGCTCCAGCAGGCGGCCGTGAACCTGGGGAGGGCCTTCGATGGGTTCTTCCGCCGCTGCAGGGCGGGCGGAAAGCCCGGATACCCGCGCTTCAAGTCGAAGCGGGACACGAGGCAGAGCTACAGGACCAACTGGGGCATCTCCGTGCCCGACGCCCGCCACATAAAGCTGCCCAAGCTGGGCCTGGTCAAAGCGCGGATCTCGCGCCCGGTCAAGGGAAGGATCGTATCTGCGACCATCAAGCGCGTGCCTTCCGGCAAATACTTCTGCGTGCTCGGGGTTGAAGACGCGCCTGTTGAAGAATGGCCTGAAGCCAGGACGCCCGTGATGGGCGTGGATGCGGGCGTGAAGGATCTCGCGACGCGCTCAGATGGCATCAAGATTGCAAACCCCAAGGCGCTTGCCAAAGGCGAGAGGAAGCTCGCCCGGGAGCAGAGGC
>OGYD01000078.1_pt1 | contig 73060 bp, 84 predicted proteins | sample 1576441 | NCBI WGS metagenome assembly OGYD01 (sample SAMEA3541537, study PRJEB24748) | human gut metagenome | biome: human gut; feature: human-associated habitat; material: faeces | place: China | collected 2012 | reverse complement strand
GCGAGATTTTTCGTGAAAACCTGTTTTCACAAAAAATGTGGCGTTTTTGAAGCGTACAAAAAAGTCACAGACTTTTTTGATACGCTGTGTACTTTTATTGTTTGCAAGGGAAAAGAAAAATGGCATACGAAAGAAAAGAAATAAGCATTGAATCCATTCGCCGGCAGGAGGATATCTGCCGCGAGATATACGATAGCTTCGTTTCGCAGAAAAACCGGCCGCTCGCAATGGTCGATACCTACGGCTGCCAGCAGAACGAGGCCGACAGCGAGAAGCTGCGCGGCTACCTCGCCGAGATGGGCTACGGCTTCACGCAGGACGAGTTCGAGGCCGACGTCATCGTCGTGAACACCTGCGCCGTGCGCGAGCACGCGGAGATGCGCGTTCTCGGCAATGTCGGGCAGCTTAACCACAGCAAAAAGCAGCGCCCGGGCCAGATAATTGCCGTGTGCGGCTGCATGGTGCAGCAGGAGCACATGGTCGAGAAGATAAAGAAGTCCTACCCCGTGGTCGATCTCGTTTTCGGGCCGCACGAGCTGTGGCGCTTCCCGGAGCTGCTGCTGAAAACCATGACGAGCCACAAGCGCGTTTTCGCCGCCGAGAAAAGCGACGGCTATGTCGCCGAGGGCATGCCCTTAAAGCGCGACAGCAGCGTTAAGGCCTGGCTTTCGATCATGTACGGCTGCAACAATTTCTGCACCTACTGCGTCGTGCCCTACGTCCGCGGCCGTGAAAGATCACGCCGCCCGGAGGATATCGTCGCCGAGGCACGCGAGCTTGTCGAGTCCGGCTGCAAGGACATTACACTGCTCGGACAGAACGTCAACTCCTACGGCAAGGATCTCGGTCTGGGCGTCGATTTTGCAGACCTCATCCGCATGATAAACGACATCCCCGGCGAGTTTCTCATCCGCTTCATGACAAGCCACCCCAAGGACGCAACGGAGAAGCTGTTCAAAACGATGGCCGAGTGCGAAAAGTGCGCGCATCAGCTGCACCTGCCCGTGCAGTCGGGCAACGACCGCGTGCTCAAGGCCATGAACCGAAACTACACTGCCGAAAAATATCTTGCGCAGGTGAAGCTTGCGCGCAGCTACATGCCCGACCTCGTTATAACCACCGACATCATCGTCGGCTTCCCCGGCGAGACGGACGAGGAGTTTGAGGACACGATAAAGCTCTGCGACGAGGTGCGGTACGACGCGATGTTCACCTTTATCTACTCAAAGCGCGTCGGCACCCCGGCGGCGAGCATGCCGGACGCGGCCACGCGCGAGGATAAGCAGCGCCGGTTCGACAGGCTGCTGGAGGCGGCAAACCGCGTTTCCGCCGAAAAGCACGCCGAGTATATCGGCAAAACCGTGCGCGTCCTCGTTGACGGCGAGACCGGCAAGGACGAGTACAACCTCTCATCGCGAACAAACGGCGGCCGCCTTGTGCATCTTGCAGGCGATAAGTCGCTGATAGGGCAGTTTATTGACGTAAAGATCACCTCGGGCAACACCTGGGCGCTGTACGGAAAGGTCGGAGAATAAAATGAAAAGCGAAAAGCTCAAAAGATTCCGCGTCACGCAGACGCTGCGCTTCCCCTCGAACATAATGAAAGGCTTTTTCTATGCCGGGCTTGTGCTGCTGCCGCTTGGCCTTATCGTCACGGTGCTTAGCTTTTTCGTTCCGGCGCTTGAGGGCGTGCGCGGCATTGCCGTCATCGCCGCCGCGCTTTCGGTGATCTGGCTGTTTGCCGCAAAGTTCATTTCCGAGACTAACTTCGGCCTTGCAAACGTCTCGTTCACCGAGCAGGGCATCATCTTCCGCACCGGCGGCGCGGACAGCGTCGAGTATCGCCTGAACTGGGACGATGCGGTCTGCTGCGGCAGGATCAAAACGCGCTGGTCGTGGTGGTGCTATGTCTCCGACCACGAGCTGAGCGAGAAGGAGAAAAAGGAGTTCCCCGAGTTTGTCGAAAAGGGCGTTTTCTATTTCTCCGACGCCGATAACACCGTCGAGGAGCTGAAAAAATTCCTCCCTCCCCGGTTTTTAGATGCTTTTTAGAGGCGAATTAAGTCTGTACCGATACGGTTATGTTAGCGCCCGGTGTCGAGGGTGCGTGCAAAACCGTGTGTGCCGCGCGTAACATAAGTGCGCTGCTGATTTTCTGCCGCACCCGTAGGGGCGATCATTGATCGCCCGATTCAAAAATGTTGCGGCTAACGCCGCAGATTTAATCACACCTCATCCGTCACCAAGGTGACACCTTCCCCTCAAGCTACGCAGGGGAAGGCAAAGGGCAAAACCTCTGCTGCGTATCGCTGCATTAACTGCGCAGGTAGATGCAACATAGTGAAACGGTTTTGCCTGCACCCAACGGTCGCTTATTGCGCCGCCGCGACGTGCGGTGGTATAATATCAAAAAAGCAAGTGGAGTGAACGCCATGACCGAATATACGATAAATTCAAGCGGCGCCGTCGTTCCGGCAAAGGACGGCACGCAATCGATACTTATAACGATGACTGCCGACGAGTTCCGCGAGAACAGATCCGATTTTTCGTTTCACCGCGAGATGCTGCACAGCCTCGGCTCTATACGCTATTGCAAGGCCGAGCTTTACAAGAACTGCATCATCGGAACGATGCGCGTTCCGCGCAAGGAGGCGCAGCGCGCGCCGGAGCTGTGCTTCGGCTTCTGCCTGACGGATAAAACTCTGCATATCATTGAGGACACAGGCGAGTACAAAACGCTCATCGCGCGGCTTGTCAAGCACTCATCGGGCGCAGCGCGCCCCTCGCAGCTTCTGCTGCGCCTGCTTGAGCTTTTGACGGAAAACGACGTGCCGTACATGATGCACATCGAAACGGAGCTTGAGCGCATGGAGGATGAGCTTGGCCAAAAGCCGGGCGACGATTTCTTCCGCCGCCTGACGCGGCATCGGCAGAAGCTCTCCGAGCTCGGCGCATACTACGGTCAGCTTTCGGATATTGGCGAGCGCCTGTCGGATGAGGTCTGCGCACCCGTTTCCGGCGACTGTGCCGCGTGGGAAAAGTTTGCGCGCCGTGCCGAGCGGCTCCAGGATCACGCCGAACTCGTGGCAGAGAGCGCGCTTCAGCTGCGCGAGCTTTACCAGTCCGAGCAGGACTCGCGCCAGAACCGCATCATGGGTCTGCTCACCGTCGTTACAACGCTGTTTCTACCGCTTACCCTTCTCACCGGCTGGTACGGAATGAATTTCCGCAACATGCCCGAGCTGAGCTGGCGCTGCGGCTACGCCGTCGTTGCCGTCGTCGCCCTCGTAATCGTCGTGATCGAGATCATCTGGCTCCGCAAAAACTTCAAAAAGTTTTAGAGGCGCATTGACGCAGCTAAAAAGCCTTGACCGGGATGGTGCAGGGGTGTAAAATGTGGATATAGAAATGTTCACCGGAGGTGTTATAATGAAAAAACAGGTAAACGCCGCAAAGCTTGCCGCATTTGCCGGAGCTGCCGCTGTCGGCGGATTTATATACCTCATTGCTCCCGGCAAGATCCGCAAGAAGCAGAAATCGCCTTTCCAAAACCGTAATTTTGCCCACCGTGGGCTGCATAAACGTGATAAATCCGTGCCGGAGAATTCGCTGGCCGCGTTCGAGCGCGCCGCGTCCTACGGCTACGGAATCGAGCTCGACGTTCAGCTGTCGAAGGACGGACAGGTCGTCGTGTTCCATGACGATACGCTCAACCGCGTCTGCGGAGTTGATGCGCGCGTCGATTCCAAGACCCTTGCCGAGCTGCAGCAGCTGAGCCTTTGCGGCACCGACGAGACGATACCTCTGTTTTCCGACGTTCTTAAAACGGTCAGAGGCCGCGGGGCTCTCATCGTTGAGCTGAAAAACGGCAAGCGCAACAAGGAGCTTTGCGAAAAAACCTATGCGCTTCTTCGCCGCTACACCGGCGACTACTGCATCGAAAGCTTCAATCCGTTTATCGTGCGTTGGTTCAAGATCAATGCGCCGGAGGTCGTACGCGGCCAGCTGGCAAATCCGCCGAAGGACTATAACGGAGAGGTAAAACCCGTGACCGGCTTTATACTCGGAAACGTCTTGCTCAACTTCCTCGCGCGGCCGCAGTTTATCGCATATAAGATCGCGCCCAAGCCGTTCCCGGTGAAGCTGTGTGAAGCTCTCGGTGCGATGAAGGTCTGCTGGACCAGCCACGAATGGGCCAACGAAAAAGGCAACGACACCGTCATTTTCGAGTTCTATAAGCCCAAACTCAAATTCAACAAACGCTGATGCCTATTGAAAAAAGCACCCTCCGAGGGTGCTTTTTTTCATGTTCAAAATCTCATCATCAATTCACGGTCGATCTCGCGGCCGTTTTTGAAGTAAACGCGCGGAACGCGCTTGCTGACGGCGCAGGTCAGCTCATACGGAATGGTTCCGGCAAGCTTTGCGAGCGTCTCGACCGGGTTATCCGGGCCGAAGATCTCGACCTCGTCCCCTACGCCGACATTGGGCAGCTCGCTGAGGTCGATCATGCTCATATCCATGCAGATCCTGCCGCGCTGGGGTGCGGGGCCGTCGGCGGTCATGATGCTGCACCGGTTCGACAGGCAGCGGAAGAAGCCGTCGGCATAGCCGTAGGGGATGACGCCGATACGCGTCGGCGCGCTTGTTGTAAACAGCCGGCCGTAGCTGATATCGGTGCCCTCGTCATAGATCTTTATGGTGTTTATCATTGCCTTGAGCGCCATAGCCGGGCGCAGGCCGAGCTTTTCGGCAAACTCGCCGTAACCGTACAGCAGCAGTCCTGGGCGTACCATGTCCATATACGTTTCCGGATACAGCGCAACGGCGCCGGTGTTGGCGCAGTGGCGCAGCGGTATGCGCCGGCCGATGCGCTCCTCGACGGCGGCAACGGTGCTTTTGAAAAGCTCAAACTGCTTTTTGGTGTAGTCAACGTCGGCCTCGTCGGCCTCATCTGCAACGGCAAAGTGCGTGAACATGCCCTCGACATCGAGGTAAGGCATGCCGCAGCAGTCAACTATGCCGGAAACACCGGTTTCAAAATGCCGCCCTGCGCACAGAACGCCGAGGCGCGACATGCCGGTGTCCACCTTGATGTGAACGCGCAGCTTTGCGCCGAACTCGGCTGCGGCTGCATTGTATTCATGCGCCTTGGCAAGGCAGGTGACTGTTTGCGTGATGTTGTTGGCTATCAGGTTCGGCACCTGCTCGGTGGGCGTGTGGCCGAGGATTAGGATGGGCATTACGATGCCGTTTGCGCGCAGCTCCATCGCCTCATCGAGGCTTGAAACGGCGAGATAGTCCGCGCCGAGCTCCTGAAGCGTACACGCGACGTGAACCGCGCCGTGACCGTAAGCGTCGGCCTTGACGACGCCGAGAAATTTGACGTTTTCTCCGATGCGCGCGCGCAGAGCCTTATAGTTATGCTCTATCGCGTCGAGCGAGACCTCTGCCCATGTTCTGCGGAGAGTGGATCTCATACTGTCACCTCATCCCTGAATGTTAATCGTGCCGCCCGCGGAGACCCGGCTTATCTCCACACCGCCGTAGGTCCCGTAAAAGTCCCACTTGACGGAAACGGGGATCGCCGTTGCCTGGCCTGCCGGAACGGTGACTTCGATGCTGCGGCTTGTCAAAACGGCATTGTTTCTGACCTTTTCGCTCTTGTAGCTTATGCCGGGGCTTGTGAAGCTGTAGTCAACGCCGGCAACGGTGATAACGCCGTTATGGGGGCCGACGGACAGCGTGTAGGTGCTCAGGATAACGTCGAGCTTTATCGTGACGGTCTCGCTGTTTAGCGAGGTGGCCGTCCAGTTTGCGTACATTATCATTTTGGTGCCTGTGTTGCTCTCAAAGCTGCCGGTCTGGTTTATGGTGCGGTTTATAACCTGCTGCGTCGGCTGCGGCGCGGCAGTCTGACCGGGCTGTACACTCGGCGAGGGCGAAGCGCTCGGATCTGCCGATGGCTGTGCGCTTTCGGCCGGAGCCGGGGTCGGGGTCGAAATGACGCTCGGCGTGAGCGCCGGGGTCGGCTGCGCGCTCTCGGTCGGCACGGTGTTCTTTATGTCGCGGCTTGTAAGCCACATGGAGACCGCGGCGATGATGATGAGCACCAGCACAAGTGCGATGAATATGTTGATTCTGTGCTTGTTCATACAAATTTACTCCGATCTGCCGCCGTGCGGCAAGTGATACAAATGATTATATATCATCACCGGCGAAAAATCCAGTGCTATGTAAGCTGACAGGCGATATGGGTCAAGCTCTCGTCAGCTTGTAAGCTCCCAGCTCATGTCTATGAGAAAGCGCAGCTTATCATCATCGACTGCGGCAAGCTCAACGCTTATCCAGTGCTCCTTGCTCATGTGATAGGCCGGGAAAAAGCCCGGCTCGGCGCGCAGCGAGCCGGAAAGCAGCGGATCACACTTGAGGTTTGTGACCGTGACCATGTCATCACCGGGCTCGCCCAGCCTGTGGCGCGGCAGCTCCATGACAAGTCCGAACCACTTTTTACTGCTTTCGTGGCGAAAGACCTCGTAGGTCGGATTCGATATCCAAGGGAAATCGTTTACGGCGGCGTAGTTTTCGAGAATATGCCGCCGGAGCGTGTCTCTGTCCATTTCTGTTCTCCTGTTCAAAACGCCATCCGGAGGACCCGGATGGCGTAATACCGTTTGTCACTTATTCTCTTCCGAGCGGCGGCGCGCTTCCTCAAATCTGCGGCGAGCCTCCTCGTATTCACGGCGTGCCTTTTCGTAATCGTACCTGCGAGCCTCTGCTTCGAGCTTTTCGGCCTCCTCGTTCAGGCGGCGCGTCTGCTCGGTAAGCTCGTCGATGCTGTCCGGCTCGGGCGTGTATTCAAGCTTTTCGGCGCTGTGCTTTTTGTTCTTATTGTCCCTGCGGCGCGGCTTGGGAGCCGGCTCATCGTCGTCCTCCTCGTCTGCGTCAAGCTCGGGCTGAGCGGCGGCGACGGTCTCCGACGGGCGTACATACTTTTCCCTCTCCCGGCCGTTTACGGCATCGGTGTACGCTCTGCCGCAGACGACGGCGACTATCGCCGCTATGACCGAAACGGCAAGCAGCACGAGCATTGCGATAAGTTGCGTTTGTCCGCTGCCCGAGCCGTCCTCGAGCGAATAGACGAAGCTGCGGTAATCGTTTGACAGGCCGTAGATATTAAGCACAAGGGATGCGACCGCGGCAATGCCGGCGGCTCCGGTCGCCGCATAGATGCGCGTACGGTTGGGCTTGAGCGAAGCGAGCACGCCGATAACTCCGGCGATAACGCCGACGATGCTTATAATGCGCAGAAGGTTATACAGGTTCTGGCGCACGTCAAGCTCGCTGTTGAGCTTGTCGGCATCGTCCTCGACATAGTCGCGCGCGGCCTGGAGCACGGCTTCGTAGTCGCTCTCGTCGCTCACGAGCTTTGCGATGCCCTCGTTTTCCATGAGCACGGCAATGCCGGATTTTACTGCGGCCTCCGCGTCGTCCTGCTCGGTGAGCGTTTCCTTGAGGTCGTTCATTTTATCAACATTGTCGTTGAGCTTCTGCTGACCGGCGCTGAGCTGATTTTTGGCAACGGCGAGCTGCGCTCTGCCGTTATCGAGCTGAGCCTTTGCAGCGTCGAGCTGAGCCTTGCCGTTATCCAGCTGAGTTTTCGCGGCGGCGAGCTGAGCCTTGCCGTCGTTTATCTCCTGCTCGGCGGCGGATATCTGGGCGTTTGCCTCGGCAAGCTGTGCCTGACCGTCCTCATATTCCTTCATCGCGGCCCTCGCCTCGTCAAGCGAGGTGAAGCCGAAGCCGCGCAGGACGCTTTCGGCTATCTGAAGCGCCGGATGCTTGTCGATAAAGGCAAAAAGCTTCTGCGCCTGCTGGTATGCCGGCGTTGCGGCATCGAGCTTGGCCTGCGCCGCGTCGCGCTGAGCCTTGGCGTCGTTGAGCTGTGCCTCGCCGTCGTTAAGGCGCTTTTCGGCCGCCTGATACTCGGCGAGCTTTTCGTTATACTGCTTCTCGGCGGCGGCGTATTCCGCCTGACCGGCCGCGATCTTCGCAGCGCCGGCGTTATATTCCTGCGTGCCCTGACTGAGCTGCTCATTGCCCTTCTGGTCGGTCACGACGGATTCGGTGTAGTCCTTTTCGTCCTCGGTGCGGTTTTCCTCCGCCTTGCGCAGATCGGCAACGCGCTTATCGAGGACATCGACAAAGTCGATGATATCAGCCTTTTGGCCGCGCTTGAAGCGCATGATGTCCGACAGCTCGTCCGAGCCGCGTCCTGCCGCAATGATCCCGAATACCGAGCTTGCGGCGAGCAGGATGCTCATGATCATTAACAGTGTTCTTTTCATTATATCTTCCTTTCTCCTGCGGAAACACGTTTCCCCCCAATGTTTCCTGCGGAATTACTTCCCCTTGCGCGCCCTGTCTCTGAGCGCTATCTGCTCGAAGTCCTCGTCAAAAAGCGGATGCAGGCGAAGCCTCCTGCCCTTGACGGTCGTGCGCGAGATGAATCTGTCGCCCCAGACGAGCATCTGCGGCAGAACGAACAGCACCAGCAGCAGAGATATTATCGTTCCGCGGCCGAGCACGAGTCCGATGACGGAAATTATGCTCTCGGTGCTTATAAAGCCGATGAGCAGGCCGGCAATGACAAGGATGCTGCCGCTTGTTACGAGTGTGGGCAGAGCGCCGTTGAGCGCAAGACGTATCGACTTGCGGCGCGAAACATTGCGCTGCCTCAGCTCAAGATATCGGTTTGAAACGACGATCGCGTAGTCGATATTCGCGCCCATCTGTATCGCGCTGACGATCAGGTAGCCGACGAAGAAGATGGAGTTCTGCGTAAAATACGATATCGAGAAGTTCAGCCAGATGCTGCCCTGAATGACCGCGATCAGCAGCACCGAAAGTCCTGCCGAGCGGAACACGAACATGATCACCAGCACGACAAACACCGCCGACAGCACGCTGACCAGAATGTTATCCGTCGAGAACGAATCCTCCAGGTCGCGCGCGGCGGTAGCGTTGCCGGTGACGTAAACATCGTCGCCGTAGTAGCTGTCGGCAACACCGTGGATCTGCGAGATGAGCACGTAGCTTTCGTCCGACTGCGTTGGCAGGTCGGAATAAACGAGCATGCGGCTGTAGTGCTGACCCTGAAGCTGCGCCTTCGCGTCGGAAAGCTGGGCATACAGGCTCTCTATCATATCTATCTTGTCCTGAGGAAGCTCTATCGTGCCGCTCTCGGCAACGTCATACAGGAACAAAAACAGGTCGATAAGCGGAATTTTATATTCGCGCATGTTGCTCTGCACCTGGTCGTAGTCGGCGTGGCGCGCGGCATAGTAGACGAAAAGCGCGCTCGCGCTCGTGTCGTCAAGCCCGGCAAGCTCGGAAAATTCGCCGATGGTGAGCTTATCGCCGAGGCGGTAGCCGTCCATGACCTCAACGGAGGCAATGCCGAGAACCGAGGTGACGTGGTCAAGCTCCGATATCTCGTCGAGCATCTTCGCCTGCGTCTCATAGTCGCCCGTCGGTACGACGAGCGCCATCATGTTATTGTTCCCGAATGTGTTTATGATCTCCTGATGCGCCTTTTGCGTTTCGTTCAGGCGCAGGGGGTAATCGTCGCTGTAGTTATACGAAAACGGGCACATGCTCGAAAAGAAGAACGCAGCCGCCGCGACACAGATGAAAACAGGCGGCACGAGCTTGTGCGTTTTCCACGCAAAGCGCCCGATGGCGTTTATGTTCGGCATGAAGCTGCGGTGCTTTGTTTTTTCTATCGCGCGGCTGAACATGAGCAGCAGCCCCGGCATGAGCAGGAACACCGTCAGCATCGAGATCAGTATGGATTTTATCAGCACCTTGCCGAGGTCGCCGCCGAGGCCGAACTGCATGAACGTCATCGCGACAAGGCCTCCGATGGTCGTCAGCGAGGACGAGGCTATCTCGGGTATCGCCTTCGACAGCGCCTCCACCGCCGCGTCATACGGCTCAAAATACCGCCGCTCCTCGGCAAAGCGGTTGCACAGGATGATGGCGTAGTCGATCGCCAGGGCAAGCTGCAAAATGAGCGTTACGGAGTTTGCGACATATGATATCTCCGAGAACAGAAAGTTTGTTCCCTGCTGGATGGCCGCGGCCATTGCGAAGGTTATCAGCAGAACCGGCACCTCGGCATAGCTGCGCGAGGTAAGCAGCAGCAGGATTATGACCGTAACTACGCTCAGCGCACCGATTATGAGCATTTCGCCCAGCAGCGTGCTGCTGAAATCCGTGCCGACCTCGGTGTAGAGCTTCACGTTATCCGCGTCAAACCTCGCATCGACGAGCGACTTTATCGCGTCAAGAGCCTGCGTGCATATCTCGTCGCTCGACGGTGCGGCAAAGCTCACGGAAATAAGAGCCGTCCCGGACTTGTAGTGATCCTGTGTATCATCGAAGCTTGCCTGGCGCACGCCGCCTATTTCCGCTATATCCTGCGACAGCGCCAGCGCGTCGTCATACGAAATGTGCTCGATCATAAGCTCGGCCGTCGCGTAGGTGATAAACTCGCCGTCCATCGCCTTCAGGCCGCGCCGCGTCTCCGTTTCGGCAGGAAGAAACTGAAAAAGATCGTTTTGAACCGTCGTAAGGCGCATCGTGTAGGCCGACATGCACGCGGCCGCTATGAAAAGCACGAGGATGATTTTTCTGCTGTCTATGATAAATTTGGCTAATTTGTGCATCTGATTCTCCCACGAGTGATGTATCTACATATTTTATTACATGTAGAAAAAAACATCAAGGGATTATTGTCAAGTTTTTATTAATTTCCTTGTGTTTGGGATAAAAGCATTATATAATTCAGGTGCGCCGCAGGGGCGCAGAACAAATATCAAGGAGAGCGCGAAAGCGCTGCCGAAAAAATGGTTAAGCTGTTATCAAAACTGTTCATAAAAAATCCGACGGAGTACGCCGATCCGCTTGTGCGCAAGGCTTACGGAACGCTGTGCAGCCTGCTGGGGATATTCCTCAACGTGCTGCTGTTTGCCGGCAAGTATGCCGCCGGCGCGATATCCGGCTCGATCGCCATAACCGCCGATGCGTTCAACAACCTATCCGACGCCGGCGCGTCGGCGATATCGCTGCTGGGCTTCCGGCTTTCGGGCAAAAAGCCCGACCCCGACCACCCCTTCGGCCACGGCAGGATAGAATACATCTCCGGCCTTGCGGTCGCGGCGCTGATCGTTGTCATGGGCGTTGAGCTGCTGATAAGCTCGGTCGATAAGATACTCAGCCCCGAGCCGGTCGAGGTCGGCCTGCTCCCGGCGGCGATACTGCTCGCGTCGATCCTCGTCAAGCTGTACATGTTTGCGTATAATTGCAGCGTCGGCAAAAAGATCTCGTCCTCGGCCATGGCCGCCACGGGTGCGGACAGCCTGTCCGACTCGGTCGCGACGGCGGTCGTGCTGCTTTCAATGGGCGTAAGCTGGCTGTTCAAGGTCAATATCGACGGCTGGGCAGGCGCGGCGGTCGCGGTGTTCATTCTCTTTGCCGGCTACGGCGTTGCAAAGGACACACTCTCGCCGCTGCTCGGTCAGGCGCCCGATCCGGAGCTTGTCAAAAGCATCGAGGAGATAGTCATGAGCTCGGACGCCGTCATCGGCATGCACGACCTCGTTGTTCACGACTACGGTCCGGGCAGAATGATGATCTCTCTGCACGCCGAGGTAGACGGCCGCGGTAATATCTTCCAGCTGCATGACAGCATCGACACCGTCGAGCGCAAGTTGAAAAGCGCGCTCGGCTGCGACGCGACGATTCACATGGACCCCGTCGAGACCGACAACGAGCAGGTAAACGCCGAACACGCCGCACTCGAGGAGGCGCTTAAGGGCATTGACGGGCTGCGCGGCATTCATGATTTCCGCATGGTCATGGGACCGAGCCACACAAACCTCATCTTCGACGTCGTTATGGACACCGGCTGCGGCAAAACGCCAGAGCAGTTCCGCGATATCATCTGCCGCACCGTTGAGGAAAAGCTCCCCGGCCACTTCGCCGTCGTCACCGTCGATACCTCCTTTGTCTTTTAGAGGCGCATTGGGGCAGCTACCAATACGGTTATCTCTGGTTGCCCGGTTCGGGACATTGGAGGAAACCGTATCTGCTACGCAACCCGTTAGTGCAAGCTACATATTACGGTCGCCCGGTGTCGATGTTACCGACCAAACCGTAAAACTCTCGCGCTACGTTAGTGCGCTGCTGAATTTTGCGCCGCGCCCCATTGGCTCACCTGCAAGGGGAGCAGGCAGCTTTGCTGCCGTGGGGTTGAATAATACCTATTCACTATTACCTATTACCTCTTCACTGCGGCCGCAGCCGCTTGTAGGGAACGGGCTTGCCCGTTCCGCATGTTGCATCTACTGCCGCTGTCAATTAACGACATGCAGCAGAGGTTTCGACATTGTCTTCCCCTCAAGCTACGCAGGGGAAGGCAAAAAAGGGACGGTCTGTGACCGTCCCGATGAATAATGAATGATGAATAATTAATAGTGAATAATTATGGTGTGCCTGCGGCACTTTTTTAATAGCGCCTTTACGCTGGTACCAATACAGTTTTTGCGGTTGCCCGACTGGGAAGTGCCTATAAAACCGTGGCAAACGGAACGGATGAATCCGTTCCCTACGAGCGACCGGTGGCCGCAGTGGAGAGCTAATAGCTGATAGCTTATAGGTTTTAATTCAACCCCTCGGCAGCAAAGCTGCCTGCTCCCCTTGACAGGTGAGCCAATTGAAGTGCGGTGCAAAACGCAGCGCCGTACTAACGGGATGCGAAACGCTATGGTTTATGCCAATGTTTCCGGTCGGGATACCGCAATAACCGTATCCGTAGCAGCCCCAATGCGCCACTAAAAAAAGAAAAAATCGAGAGGACGGACGAACCGTACTCTCGGTTTTTTTCTCGATTGGGACTTAGCCCTCGATTGCCTCTGCGGGGCACTGAGCTGCGCACGCACCGCACTCAAGGCACTTGCTGGGGTCGATCTCGTAGTGAAGCTCGCCCATAGAGATAGCTTCGGCAGGGCACTGAGCTGCGCATGCGCCGCAGGACAGGCACTCGTCGGTAATTACAAAAGCCATGATGTAACCTCCATAAGAAATTTGCTCAATAGGAAATCAGGTCTTTGCCTATGTCTTGCAAATGCATTGTAACACATAATCGCAAAAATGCAAATGTAAATTTGCAGTTAATAACTATTATTTTTGCAAATTGGCAATAATCCCGTATACGACAGTATCGGCGCGGCCGATATACTAAAATATAAGCTGAGGGGGAACGAGATCTTGAAGAACAACGAGAAATTCACCGAAAAGGCCGAGGGCGCGATCGAACAGGCGCGGCTTGCCGCGTTCGGCCTTGGCCACAGCTATGTGGGAACGGAGCATTTGCTGCTGGGCATACTGCGAGAGCGCGCCGGACTCGGCGCGAGAATACTGCGCGACCGCGGCCTGAGCGAGCACAGCCTGAAGGACGCGATAAGCCGCGCAAACGGCACCGGCGAGCCGGGAGTTCCGACGCAGGGACTCACAAAGCACGCGTGGCAGGCGATCGAAAAGGCCGCATCGGACGCCGCGCGCTTAGGCCACAGCTATATCGGCACGGAGCATCTGCTGCTGGGCATACTGCGGCAGCCCGATTGCGGCGGCGCGCGTGCGCTGGCCGCGGCAGGGCTGAGCGTAAACGATATCTACACCGACATCCTTGCCGTGTTCGGAACAGGCTCCTTCAAGCCGCGCAGTCAGCCGCCAGTGCAGCCGAAGGCGACGGTCAAGCACAGCGAAACGCGCGTGCTCGATCAGTACAGCCGCGACCTCACGATGCTTGCCGCCTCGGGAAGCTTCGACCCCGTAATCGGCCGCGACGAGGAGATACGCCGCAGCGTTCAGATCCTCTCGCGCCGCAGCAAGAATAACCCCGTGCTAATAGGTGAGCCGGGCGTTGGCAAGACCGCCGTGGCCGAGGGCATAGCCGCTTATATCGCAGGCTCCGACGCGCCCGACAGCATGGCCGGCAAGCGCCTTGTGGCGCTCGATCTTCCGGCGCTGCTTGCCGGAACAAAGTACCGCGGCGATTTCGAGGAGAGAGTCAAGGCGGTCTTAAAGGACGTGAAAAAAGCCGGCGACGTGATACTTTTCATCGACGAGATGCACACCATGATCGGCGCGGGCAGCGCCGAGGGCGCGATCGACGCGGCAAACATCCTAAAGCCGGCGCTCGGCCGGGGCGAGGTGCAGATAATCGGCGCGACCACGCCCGAGGAGTACCGCCGCCATATCGAAAAGGACGCAGCGCTCGAGCGCAGATTCCAGCCGGTGAAGATAGCCGAGCCGTCGCGCGGCGACAGTCTGAAAATGCTCGGCGCGGTGCGGCAGAGCCTTGAAAAGCACCACGGCGTTAAGATCTCCGACGCTGCGCTCACGGCGGCGGTCGATCTCTCCGCGCGGTATATAAACGACCGCTTCCTGCCGGACAAGGCCATCGACCTTGCCGACGAGGCGGCCGCGCACATCCGCGTTTCCGGCGGCGGCCTGGTAACGGCCGAGGATATCGCCGGGGTAGTGTCGATGTGGACGGGCATTCCCGTGGCGAATCTCAGCGCCGACGAGACAAAGCGCCTGTGTAATATGGAGAGCATACTCCACCGCCGCGTGATCGGTCAGAACGAGGCCGTCACGGCCGTGTCGCGCGCTATCCGCCGCGGCAGGGTGGGGCTTTCAGACCCTAACCGCCCGATAGGCAGCTTTCTGTTCCTCGGGCCGACGGGCGTGGGCAAAACCGAGCTGTGCCGCGCCCTTGCCGAGGCCGTTTTCGGCGAAAGCGACGCGATGATAAGGCTCGACATGTCCGAATACATGGAAAAGCACGCGGTCAGCAAGCTCATCGGCTCGCCGCCGGGCTATGTCGGCTATGAGGACGGCGGCCAACTCACCGAGCGCGTGCGGCGCAAGCCGTGGTCGGTCGTGCTGTTTGACGAGATCGAAAAGGCGCACGAGGACGTGTGGGGCATCCTGCTCCAGATCATGGATGACGGCAGACTAACAGACTCCGCCGGGCGCGTTGTGAGCTTCCGCAACACGATCATCGTCATGACCTCGAACGTCGGCGCAAAGTCGATAAGCGACGGCCGGCCGCGCATGGGCTTTACGCCCGACGGCGGCGATGAGGCTCAGCTCATGCGCGCGCGCATAAACGAGGAGCTGCGCCGGACCTTCAAGCCCGAGTTTTTGAACCGCATCGACGAGACGATCGTTTTCCGCAGACTCAGCCGCGCCGAGATACGCAGCATCGCCGAGCGCATGCTGCTGACGGTGGCCGAGCGCTTCAAGGCGCTTGGCATGACGCTCTCCGTGCCCGATCAGGTCGTGGATTTTCTCGCCGAGCGCGGCTACGACGAGAAATACGGCGCGCGTCCGCTGCGCCGCGCGATACGCAGCATGATCGAGGACAAGGCCGCCGAGCTTATGCTCACCGACAGCCTCGGCCGCGGCGACACCGTGCAGGCGCGTATCGACGGCAACGAATTGATTTTGACAAAGCACGGCGTTTAGTTTATAATGCTTTCCATGATTTTTACGGAGGACAATTATGGATAAGCAGAGGTTTATAAATGAAGTCAATACGCGCTGCGAATTTAATAAATATAATCATATTTTTGCTACCGATATTGAGCCGGAGCTTGCTGTAGTCGAGGCTGAGCTTCGCCCCGAGTCGTTAAATCCCCTCGGCATGGCGCACGGCGGCTTTGTGTATTCAATGTGCGATATCGCCGCCGGAGTCGTTGTTTCTCAGTATGCCGGAAAATTCGTAACGCTCAGCGGCAATCTGTATTTCATGCGCCCGGGCAAGGGCAAAAAGCTCCGCTGCGAAGCGCGAATAATAAAGCGCGGCCGCACCGTCAACGTCGTTGACACCTGCGTTTTTGACGACAGCGGCGCCGTCACCGCCAAGGGCACGTTTGAGATCTATATAATGGAGTAAGCTGACGAAACAAAAAGAGTGCAGACACTGTCTGCACTCTTTTTGCATTAATTTACATCAAGACTTTTTGAAACCTGTCAGGGCTTTACGGAGCCTGCGATGCTGCCGAGGTAGTCCTTGAGGCCGTCAACAAAGGTCTTGGGGGTCTTGAGTATGCCCTCGACGTCGCCCTTGTCGTATGCCTGACCGATATCCTCGAGCATGCCGACGAAATCATCGGTCGCGCTCTCAACGCCGGCCTCGACCTTATCGCCGTAATTCCAAAGGTTTTCGAGCTTATCGACGTCAACGCCGACCTTCTCACCGACGGTCGCCTTGATCTCGCCGAGCTTTGCGGAAACGGTCGCGTGGGTCTTTTCGACTGCGGATGCTACACTGCTGTCTGCCGTGCTGTTGTCGGCAAGGCTTACGGGAGCAAAAACGACTGCAAGAAGCAGAACCGCTGCCAGCGCCGCCGCAAGTATCATAACAGCATTCTTTTTAAGAGTGTTGGTCATAATTTTCCCTCCATTTTTACGGTTTTTGTTCAGAACTATACTTTTTCCCATTGATAATATAGATTAAACCATATCATGGAGCGGATTGCAAGAGTTTTTTATTGATTTTAATAAATATTTTCCAAACGGGCAGTTTTTGTCCCAGAACGAATGCCAGCTCGCCGAAGAATATGCCGCCGATAACGTCGGCGATGACGTGCTGCTTGACAAACAGCGTTGACAGGCACACGAGCACCGTAAACACGGCGCAGAACACCCTGTACCACAGCTTTGCGCCGGGCGAGCTCAGCGACTGGCGGAACACGAGATAGGCGAACAGGCAGTGCATCGACGGGAAGCAGTTCGTCGGCGTGTCGAAAAAATACACAAGCGACAGCACCTCTGTAAAGAAGTCGCTGACAGCAAGCTCGGGGCGCGTGATGCAGCTGGGAAACGCGATGAATATGACACAGCAGATGATTTCGGCAATGATGACGCCCGAGGCAAAGCGGAAACAGAGCTCTTCATCCTGCCGCGCGGCGAACAGAAGGCCCATCATCCAAAACAGGAACGTTACGACATATATGACCACCCACTCGGGGCGCAGCGGTATCAGCGCGTCAAGCCCGAGCGTCACGTCAAACGCGCGAGAGAAATCTGCCAGGTTTTTTGAGCCCAGCCACACCGCGGCGTGCATTGCCGCGATCGCAAGCAGCGGCGCAACGGCGTACTTATGTATTATCGTCGTTTTTTGCATATACTTCTCCTGAGCTGTAAGCTGACGAGAGCCGATACGTGTTCGACTCTCGTCAGCTTAACTGTATGATTCGAGACCGTACAGTAACTATAACCCCCACTTCTCGCCCCTGTCAAGGTTTTTTAGTTGCGCATTTTTAGAGGCGAATTAAATCTGCACCTATACGGTTATGTTAGTACCCGGTTCGAACCTGCGGAGAAAACCATAGTTGCCCCGCACTTTTTCAGAGGCGCATTGGCGCAGCTACGGATACATTTATCTCTGGTTGCCCGGTTCGAACCTGCGGAGAAAACCGTGTTTGCCTCGCGTAACACAAGTGCGGTGCTGAGTTTTAGGGCGCACCACATTGGCTCACCTGTCAAGGGGAGCAGGCAGCTTTGCTGCCGAGGGGTTGAATTAAATCCGTGCGCTTTAGCACACACAATGGCTAACTGCTATTAGCTATCAGCTCTCAGCTGCGAAGCCGCCCGGTTTCCACCAATGTCCCGAACCGGGCAACCGCAAAACTCAGCAACGCACTACCGGGTTGCGTAGCAGTTACGGTTTCCACCAATGTCTCGACACCGGGCCACCAGAGATAAATGTATCCGTAGGTGCGGTAATTCGCCACTGAAAAATATTGAATTGTGGAGATATTGTGGTATAATAAGCTATTATAATTTGCCCTTGGCAAATGGGGGCAGCCGTAAGGTAAACGGAGGTTTTGAACATGGGTAAAAAACAATTCAAAGCTGAGAGCAAGCGTCTGCTTGATCTCATGATCAACTCGATCTACACCAACAAGGAGATATTCCTCAGAGAGATCATCTCCAACGCATCCGACGCGATAGACAAGCTCTGCTACATCTCGCTGACGGATGACAAGGTCGGCCTTGAAAGGTCCGATTACCGCATCCGCATCACCGTTGACAAGGACGCGCGCACGATCACGGTGTCCGACAACGGCATCGGCATGAGCCAGGACGAGGCCGAGAAGAACCTCGGCGTCATCGCAAAGAGCGGATCTTATAATTTCAAAAACGACATGAGCGCCGAAGAGGCGGAGAAAGACGATATATCCATCATCGGCCAGTTTGGCGTCGGCTTCTATTCCGCGTTCATGGTTTCCGACAAGGTCACCGTCATCACGAAGAAGTACGGCGAGGAAAAGGGCGTCAAGTGGGAAAGCACGGGCGCCGACGGCTACACCGTCACCGAGTGCGACAAGTTCAAGCCCGGCACGGACGTCATCATGCACATAAAAGAGGACACCGACGAGGAGATCTACGGCTCGTACCTTGAGATATGGAAGCTCAAGGCGCTGGTCAAGAAGTATTCCGACTATGTCCGCTGGCCGATCGTCATGGACATCACCCACCAGGAGCAGCAGCCCACCGGCGAGGAGGACAAGGACGGCAAGCCCATCATGCACACCGTCAACGTCACCGCTCCCGAAACGGTCAACTCCATGGTGCCTATCTGGCAGCGCGCCAAGACCGAGGTCACCGACGACGAGTGCGTCGCGTGGTACAAGGAAACGAACCGCGACCAGACCGACCCGGCAGCGGTGCTGCGCATAAACGCCGAGGGCGTTGTGTCCTACAAGGCGCTGCTGTTCATCCCCGGCAAGGATATCGACAACGGCATTTCCGGCGCGACGAAGAAGGGCGTCAAGCTCTACTGCAACGGCGTGCTCATCATGGAGGACTGCGACAAGCTGCTGCACGACTATTTCGAGTTCGCGCGCGGCGTCGTCGATTCGCCCGACCTGAGCCTGAACATCTCGCGCGAGATATTGCAGCACAACCGCCAGCTCAAGGTCATCGGCCAGAACCTTGAAAAGAAGATCAAGGCCGAGCTTGAAAAGATGATGCGCGACGATCGCCCGAAGTACGAGACGTTCTGGAAAAACTTCGGCATCCACATCAAGTGCGGCGTCTGCGACGAGTACGGCCGCTTCACCGATTTCCTCAAGGATCTGCTGATATTCTACACCTCCGAGGACTCGATGCGCTCGCTCAAGGAATACGTTGACGCAATGCCCGAGAGCCAGAAGGCCATCTACTACGCCTCGGCCGACACCGTAAAGCACGCAATGGCTCTGCCGCAGTGCGAGGAGGTCCGCTCGCGCGGCTATGAGATACTCTATCTCGACCACCCAATCGACGAGACCGTGCTCCAGCAGCTTCGCATGTACGAGGGCAAGGGCTTTGTCAACATTCTCACCGAGGATCTCGGCTTCCAGACCGACGAGGAGAAGAAGGCGGCCGAGGAGAAGGTCGTCGAGAACAAGGAGCTGCTCGACTTCATCCGCGACAGCATCGGCGATGAGAAGCTCAAGCAGGTAACGCTTTCGAGCAAGCTCGTTTCGTCGGCATGCTGCCTGACCTCGATCGGCGGCTTCACGCTCGAGATGGAAAAATACTTCCGCAACGGCCCGAGCGAGGAGATGCGCAAGCTGCGCGCCGACCGTGTGCTTGAGCTTAACGGCAAGCACGCCGCCTGCCTTGCCATAAAGAAGGCTTACGACGACGGCGATAAGGACAAGGCCGCCGCCCTGTCGAAGATCCTCTACGCACAGTCCGAGCTGATTGCCGGCGTCGAGATCGAAGACCCCACCGCCTACGCCGACCTCGTCTGCAGTCTTTTTTAGTGGCGATTTGACGCAGTCACGGATACGGTGATTGCCGGTAGCCCGGTTCGGAACATTGGTGGAAACCGTGGTTGCCACGCGCCGCGTTAGTGCGATGCTGAGTTTTGCACCGCACTCCATTGGCTCTCCTGTCAAGGGGAGCAGGCAGCTTTGCTGCCGAGGGGTTGACAGCTATTAACTATCAGCTGTTAGCTCTTCGCTGCGGCCAACAGCCGCTTGTAGGGAACAGGCTTGCCCGTTCCGCTGTGATGGTTTTGACGGCACCGAAAACAGCGTTGTAGGGAACGGATTTATCCGTTCCGCTGTGATGGTTTAGCCGGCAGTTTCCGGTCGTGACACCGCAATAAATGTATCGGTACAATGTACATGCGCCTCTAAAAAAATGTGGCGGCTAACGCCGCAGATTTAATAACACCTCATCCGTCGCCAAGGCGACACCTTCCCCTCAAGGGGAAGGCAAGGGCAAAACTTCGGCTGCGTGCCGTTGTATTAACTGCGTCGGTAGATGCAACAAACGGAACGGATAAATCCGTTCCCTACAGGGTGCAGGCAAAGTTTTGCACTAATATAGCACAACTTCCCGGGGAGCGAAACAATATGGTTTATGCCAATGTTTCGATACCGGGACACCGCAATAAACGTATAGGTACAGCGCTAAAGCGCCTCTGAAAAAATGAGAGATAGACTTGGAATTTACATTCACATACCGTTTTGCGTTTCAAAATGCAGCTACTGCGATTTCTACTCGATCGCCGGCGGCAAGCAGCGCATGCCCGACTATCAGTCGGCGCTGCTGTCGCACATAAGCGAGTCGGCCGAAGCGATAGAGAGCTACGAGATCGACAGCATCTACATCGGCGGCGGAACGCCGAGCTGCTACGGCGCAAAGCGCATCGTCGAGATCCTCGACGAGCTCAAGCGCATCGGCAACGTGCGCCTCGACTCGGAGATAACGGTCGAGGTAAACCCCGACACGACGAAGCTCGAGGAGCTGAAGCTCCTGCGCGCGGAGGGCGTGAACCGCCTGTCGATCGGCGTGCAGTCGGCAAACAACGACATATTGAAGATCATCGGCCGCCGGCACAACTTCCGTCAGGCGGAGATAGCCGTTGACACGGCGCGCGAGGCCGGGTTCGAGAACGTGAGCCTTGACCTGATATACGGCCTGCCGAGCCAGACGCGCGGCGACTGGGCCGACACGCTCTCGCGAGCGCTTGAGCTGCACCCGGAGCACCTTTCGTGCTACGGCCTGAAGCTTGAGGAGGGAACGCCGATGTATCGCAGCTACCTCGGCTCGCCGCTCATCCCGGACGAGGACGAGCAGGCCGACATGTACCTGTACACGGTCGATACGCTGGCGCACTACGGCCTGAAGCAGTACGAGATATCGAATTTCGCCATACCCGGCTACGAATCGCGGCATAACCTGAAGTATTGGCAGCTGGGCGACTACATGGGCTTCGGCCCGGGCGCGCACTCGTGCGCCGGCGGCGTGAGATACAGCTATGTGCGCGATCTTGACAGGTATGTTTCCGCCGTTGTGGGCGACAGCATGATAATCGACGAGTACGAGCAGATAGTTCCCATCCAGAAGGCCACGGAATATCTCATGCTCGGCATGCGCACGACCCACGGTATATCCGAAAAGGAATACCACAGGATATACCGCAGCGACTGGGAGCCGATAGAGGAGACCTTCGAGCTGTTCGAGCGCAAGGGCTGGGCAGAGAAAAGCGGCGAGCGCTGGCACCTCACCCCGGCAGGCTTTTTGATCTCGAACGTGCTCATAAACGCCGTTCTGGAGGCTCAGACCGGCGCAAAGGTCGAGAACAACCCGTGGATGCGCGACGCGTTCCGCCAGGAAAAGAAGCAGGAGCTTCCGCAGGGCGAGTACGAGCGCTTCACCTCGGTGTATAAGGATAAGCTGAACTGATAAAAGGAGGGACGGCATGGCAAGAGGCAAGCATGAAGCTTCAAAAAAGTCTGAAAAGACCAAACCCGAGAAAAAGCCGAAACGCTCGGGCGGCGCTAAAAAGGCCGTCCTGATAATCGCTGCGGTCTGCGTTTTTCTCGCAGCGGCCGCCCTCGGCGGAGGATACCTCGCCGGGCATTCGGATAAGATCCACCCCGGCATGACCCTCGGCGGAGTGAGCATAGGCGACATGACGGCAGGCGACGCGGCCGCCGCGCTTGAAAAAGCCGGCTGCGACTTTGCAGGCGGCAGCGTCAAAGTAACGCTCCCGGGCGATTTTGAGTTTGCCGTGTCGGCCGAGCAGGCCGGGATGGCGATGAGTTGCGCGCAGGCCGCGCAGGCGGCGTTTGACTACGGCCACTCGGGAAATGCTTTCGGCGACCTTGTGTGCTATTTTAAGAGCATCACCGGCGGCGTGAGCGACGCCGAGATCCTCGCCTCGGCGAGCGCGGACGGCGTTCGCGCGGCGGTGGATAAGGCGCTTAATGACTATAACGAGCATATGGGCAAGGGCTACGAGGTCGATGAGGAAAACCAGACTCTGAAAATGATAAAGGGCCTGTCAACGAAGGATATCGACGCCGATAAGCTCTGCGAGAGCATCGTAAAGGCGTTTTCCGACGGAAGCGGCGCCGTTAAATACGAGGCCGGCGGCGAAAATGCCGAAGCGCCGGACTTTGACAAGCTGCACGAGGAGATATGCGCCGAGGCGCTCGACGCAAAATACGACCCCGAAACGCAGAAGGCTACCGAGAGCCGCGTCGGCATTGAGTTTGACGCGAAAAAGGCTCGGGAGCTTTGGGATAAGGCCGAAAACGGCGCAACGGTGAAGATACCGCTTGCCGTGACGCAGCCGAAATATACTCAGGAGCAGCTTGATAAGATGCTCTTTGCCGACAAGCTCGGCTCGCAGACGACGGGCTATGCCTCGAGCAACGCAAACCGCGCAACGAACGTTGAGCTTTCGGCCAAAAAGATAAACGGATATATCCTCGCTCCGGGCGAAACGTTTTCGTACAACACCGTTGTCGGCAAGCGCACTGCCGAGGCCGGCTTCAAATCCGCCGGAGCATACGCCGGCGGCAAGGTGGTGCAGGAGATAGGCGGCGGCATATGCCAGACCTCATCGACGCTCTACTGCGCGGCGCTGTACGCAAATCTTGAGATCGTCGCGCGCGACGAGCACGGCTTTGCCGTTTCCTATGTCCCCTGGGGCATGGACGCAACGGTCAGCTGGGGCGGCCCGGAGTTCAAATTCAAAAACAACCGCGAATTCCCGATAAAGATCGTGACCAAATGCGAAAATCGCCAGCTCACGATAGAAATTTGGGGCACCGACACCGACGGAAGCTATGTTAAGATGGACTATTCGGCGTGGACGGTGTATGATACAACGTATCCGAGCGTTGCGATAGGCACAAAGGCCGTGACCTACCGCTGCGTTTACGATAAAGACGGCAACCTGATAAGCCGAAACAAAGAGGCAAACAGCTACTACCACTATCACCCCGAGAATATACAGTGGCCGACGCCGTCAGAAACCCCGGCCCCGGCAGAAAGCCCGGCACCGTCAGAAACAGCAAGCGCTGATCCTTAAACGAATGGAGAAACACACAATGGAAAAGGGAAAGTTTTATATCACAACACCGATCTACTACCCCTCGGATAAGCTGCACATAGGCCACACCTACTGCACCGTGGCGACCGACGCCATCGCGCGCTATAAGAGAATGTGCGGCTACGACGTCATGTTTCTGACCGGCACCGACGAGCACGGCCAGAAGATAGAGGAAAAGGCAAAGGCCGCCGGCCTTACGCCCAAGGAGTTTGTCGATAAGATCGTCGAAGGCCCCGGCGGCATCACCGACCTGTGGAAGCTCATGAACATATCCAACGACCGCTTCATCCGCACGACCGACGACTATCACGTTCAGGCCGTCCAGCGCATCTTCAAGAAGATGTACGACAAGGGCGACATATATAAGGGCGCGTATAAGGGCATGTACTGCACGCCCTGCGAAAGCTTCTGGACCGAGAGCCAGCTCAAGGACGGCAAATGCCCCGACTGCGGCCGCGAGGTCCACTACGCAGAGGAGGAGGCATACTTCTTCCGTCTGAGCAAGTACGCAAAGCCCGTGCAGGAGCTGCTTGAGAGCGGCACCTTCCTTGAGCCTGCATCGCGCGTGAACGAAATGATAAACAACTTCATCAAGCCCGGCCTCGAGGATCTGTGCGTTTCGCGCACGAGCTTCACCTGGGGCATCCCCGTTGATTTTGACCCCGGCCACGTCGTGTACGTCTGGGTCGATGCCCTGTTTAACTACACCTCCGCGCTCGGCTTCTTAAACGATAAGTACAACGACTATGACAAGTTCTGGCCGGCAGACGTTCACATCGTCGGCAAGGAGATCGTCCGTTTCCACTCGATCATATGGCCTGCAATGCTCATGAGCATGGAAATGCCCCTGCCCAAGAAGGTCTACGGCCACGGCTGGCTGGTCATCGACGGCGGCAAGATGAGCAAGTCAAAGGGCAACGTCGTTGACCCGTACAAGCTTGCCGATATGTTCGGCGTCGATGCGCTCAGGTTCTTCCTGCTGCGCACCTTCCCCTTCGGCTCGGACGGCAACTTCTCAAACGAGCTGCTTATATCCACGATAAACACCGACCTTGCAAACGACCTGGGCAACCTCGTTTCGCGCACGACCGCAATGGTCGAAAAGTATTTCGGAGGCACCCTGCCTGCCGAGCGCGAGACCGACGCTGTTGACGACGAGCTTAAAGAGCTTGCGCGCACGAGCCGCGATAAGTACGAGCAGCAGATGGACAAGCTCCAGCTCCACCTTGCGCTCGAGGAGGTCTTCAAGCTCATCCAGCGCGCAAACAAATATATCGACGAAACAGCTCCCTGGCAGCTTGCCAAGGATGAGAGCAAAAAAGCTCGCCTTGCAAGCGTTCTGTATAATCTGCTCGAGTGCCTGCGCATAAGCCTCATCATGCTCAAGCCCTTCATCCCCGAAAGCTGCGACAAGGCGTTTGCGCAGATCGGCGCATGCGAGAAGTGCTCAAGCTGGGACAGCGCCGCCGTTTTCGGCGCCCTGCCGGCAGACGTCACCGTCCGCAAGGGCGAAACGCTCTTCCCCCGACTCGATATGGAAAAGGCTCTTGCCGAGCTTGAGAAGATGAACGCTCCGGCAGCGCCGAAGTTTGACCCCATCGAGCCGGAAGTCACCATCGACGATTTTTCAAAGTGCGATATGCGCGTGTGCAAAGTCCTCTCCTGTGAGGCCGTGAAAAAGAGCAAGAAGCTTCTGAAGTTCAAGCTCGATGACGGCACCGGCACTCCGCGCCAGATACTCTCCGGCATCCACGAGTTCTATGAGCCGGAGCAGCTCGTCGGCAAGACCGTCGTTGCGATCCTCAACCTGCCCAACCGCAAGATGATGGGCGAGGACTCCTGCGGCATGCTCATCTCCGCCGTGCACGAGGATAACGGCAAGGAACAGCTGCACCTGCTGATGCTCGATGATAACATTCCTGCCGGCTTCCGCCTGTGCTGAAAGGAGAATTGCATTGAACCTTAATCTTAACGTCATAAAGTTTTTGCAGCAGTACGACAGCGACCCCGAGCTGCGCTCAAAGGTCGAGCAGGCCGAGATGATGTATCCCGGCTCGCTGGAGATACGCGAATCGGTCGTCGAGGATGTGCTGATCCCCATCGCCGAGGAGATGGGACTGGGCTTCACGCTCATGGACCTGTATAATTACGAGCGCCAGCTCAAGCGCGAGCGCAGCCGCGACGTTGCCCTCACCGAAGAAGAACTCAAGGCTGCCGACGAGGAGTATCACTACTGGCTTGTCGATAAGGGCTGGGAAAACGACGAATCCTGCTTCAAGCAGGGCGAGCAAAAGGGCATAGACTGAGTTAGGTAACGAGAGCCGAACCGTCATCGGTTCGACTCTCGTCTGCCGATGCGCAAAAAAACAGACGGTCAAAAAGACCGTCTGTTCAGGCTGTCGAAAAACTATGCTGCAAAAGAAAGATAATAGAGCAGCAGGGGAGCTCGAGGGGGCAAAGGCCCCACTCGAAATTGGATTAATAGCCATCAAAAACGCCTGATTTATCAGGCTTTTTGACGAGCGTAGCGAGATTTTTCGTGAAAACCTGTTTTCACAAAAAATGTGGCGTTTTTGAAGCGTGCAAAAAAGTCAAAGACTTTTTTGACACGCTGAGACGGTCAAATGACCGTCTGTTTTCCTTGGTGCTCCAGCGGGGATTCGAACCCCGGCTTTTAGCGCGCTGCGCGCTAAAAGCTTTGATTTGAATCGGCTATCGGCTCGCCGCTGGAAGCGGCTACCGCCGAGCGCCGCGATCTTGTCGACCAGCTCTGCGGTCTTCTTCTCGGTCACGAAGCTGGCCGCCTGCACGGCATCGATCAGGATCTTGAGCTCCGGGACACTGAAGCTCCGGTCACATACGAAGTATCCTTTTTCGTGGCCGATCAATCGTTCCATAATCTCATAGCCCTGTTCGTTCAGTAGCTTGATGTCTCGGATCAGCGACCGAGGGCTACAGGATACATTCATGGCCACCAGCCGGGCAGCCAGCTCCACCTTGGTCATCGGGTGCTCTTCGTCCGTCTCTTGGCGCAAAATCTCCATAATCTTCAGGAGCTTGATTTTCTGGTAGTTCTCCTCCGGCATGGCTGGCCTCTACTTACTATAATTATACAATTAAAAGCATACCACTGTCTTTGTCAAATCACAAGATTTTACCTCGCCAATTCTGCGCCGCTTGTCGGTTTTCCTCCCACTATTCAGGCGTAACGTGGTTCAAATCCACCCTCCGCTATCTTTTTTTCCGCCTGCTTTGCTCCGTGTATTTGTCCCAAAAAGTGAGTGGTAATTTTATCCCGAAAACGCAAAAAACCGGATCCGGAACGGTCTTGATGGCCATTCCAAAGCCGGTTTTCTCTGATATTACAGTATTTCGGGCTGTTTCAGCCCCAAAAACACCAAAATTGCCTGATTTATCCGATAGACAAATCAGGCAATTCATTTGTGTATGCCTTACACTAAAGATGCAACCAACTAAAACCAAACCGCAGCCCAACGCAGTGGGTGCGGTTTGGAAGCGGAAAACAAGTCCGTCCGGCTAAGACCCCTCGCCGCAAGGCGGGGATTCGTGCAATAAGGGCCTGTTTAGAGCTGTCTAATCTTTACGCTTTAGATGCCAAGTCACGATATAAGCCCACTTAAATCCAGTAGCTCTCGCCGTCCTCGGGAATGCGCACCCGCTCCCGGATCCCCTTTTCCTTCAGCTTCTCATCTAAGGTCTTGCGCGTAAGCGTTGCGTGAGGAACATTGTCCATGTGACTGGCAATAATCACAGCCTCCGGCGCAGCGGCGCAGACTTTCTCCAAGTCGTTGTCATCCATGATGAGACGGCCGTTATCCACCAGCATAGCCGCACAATTGTTCGTGACGATCACATCCGGGTGGTACATGGCAATCGTCTCCGCCACCTCATCGCACCATACCGTGTCACCGGCCACATAGAGAGTCTTTTCATTTGGGCTGCGAAAAACATAGCCACAGGCGTCACCGCACGGCACCTTTGTCCCATGGATGGCCTTGACCTTGATGACCTCAGCCTCACCATAGGTGATCCGATCCTCCAACACACGCACATCTTTCATGCCAGAGAACTCCAGATAATTGGAGTCTTGCCGGTTGATAGCGTAAATAGGAATTCTCTTATCCAGTTTTTCACAGCCTTTGCCATTGAGACCCAGGCCAATGTGGTCCAGATGAACATGGCTGCACAAATAGGCATCTACATCCCTATTAATAGCCGCAACAGACATGGGCAGAGGCTGCATGGGGCACATAATCCATTTTTGCTTGGGATCGACAGGTTTCCAGGTAGCGCAGTGGTCGATCACATATTTCTTGCGCGGGTCCCCTCTCCGATTCATGGCAATGATCATAGGAAGCAGCCCAAAGCAACCTGTCATATATTGGGGCGCCAGCCAGGGATCAATGAGAAATGTTTTACTGTCGTAAGTGATTTTAACGGTTGCATTGCGGATCTGCTGAAACTTCATTCTTCTTCTCCTCCTTGCCTTTTTCTACTTTAATTCTACTGGTTTCCGGCAAAATGCGAAAGAAACAAAAACCTCCCTTGCTGCAACGAAAATGATGTAGTAAAATGACAGCAGAGGTGAGGATATGAACAAGAAACAGCTTGAATACTTCATGGAGACGTATCATTACCGCAACATCCAGGCAGCGGCAGACAACCTGTATATCAGTCATCAAGGGCTGAGCCGGGTCATTCGCTCATTGGAGGACGAGTTGGGGCAGGCCTTGTTTGTTCGCTCCAACCGCGGCTTGGAGCCCACTGATTTTGCCACCACGCTGCTCCCACATATTCAGAGCCTCCTGGATACCTATGCCCGGATTGAGGGCGTACAGACCCTGGCAGGGCAGGAAAAGTCTGTTGTCACGGTCTACGCCCTGGATCATGTTTTGGGCTATTTGGGGGCAGAGTTTATACTGCGTTTCCACGAAGAACATCCAGACATCACGCTGAGTGTAGTGGACACCACCGACGAACTCGCTCTTAACAGCCTATCCAGCTGCCATGCTGATTTCGCCATCGTGAACGGTCCCATCGACAACACCCGGTTTAATTGCGAGGAGCTTTTCTATTCCCGTTACTGCTACCGTATCCATAAGGACAACCCTCTTGCGAAGAAGGAGCACCTAACTGTGGAAGACTTTGATGGGCAGAGACTGATAGGCAAAGGACGGGAGTATAACTGCTTCCGTAAAAACATCGACAAGCTGGTGCTTGCGGAGGGCGTCAATATCAATATTCCCATTGAGACCTCTGACGAGGAGCTAACCAAGGAGCTGGTAGAGCGGAAACTGGCCATTGCAGTAACCTATGCGTTTTCTGCGCTTAATCACTGTGGCCCCAACACGGTCATACGCTATTTGGATGATCCCGGCTATGGGCAGACGATTTACCTGGTGGAGCGCTGCAATACTCTGCCTACTAAGGCTGGCCGTACCTTCAAAAACTTCCTGCTGAACTGGATGAGGGCTGTTTAAAATTGCCCGTTGCATTCGCAGCAATATTTGATTCGCTTCTTAACTGCCGTAGCCAATACTACTGGTGTAACCAATGTCACTTGCAGCAAGGCGAAGCAAACTGAAAAAACGACATGTCGAAACATGTCGTTTTTTGTTGGTGAAGGTGATCAGAGTCGAACCACGTTTCAGATTCAAATCCACCCTCCGCTAACTTTATCCGTCTACTTTGCTCCGTGTATTTGCCCCAAAAGGTGCGCGGGATTTTAGGCACGAAAACGCAAAAACCGGCCTCAGTCTGGCTGTGAACGCCATTCTGAAGCCGGTTTTCTCTGATTTTACAGTATTTCGGGCTGTTTCAGCCCCAAAAACAAGAAAATTGCCTGATTTATCTGGTAGACAAATCAGGCAACCTATTTGGTGCTCCAGCGGGGATTCGAACCCCGGCTTTTAGCGCGCTGCGCGCGAAAAGCTTTGATTTGAATTGGCTATCGGCTCGCCGCCGGAAGCGGCAACCGCCGATCTCGCGATCGTGTCCGGGGTTCTCGTCAAAAATCGGCAAAAAAACAGACGGTCAAATGACCGTCTGTTTTCCTTGTCTAAAACTTACGAAAAGGTACGTATAATATAGGTAGACTTACGAAAAGTATACCGGCGTCCCCTGAAAAAAACATGTCGATTTTTCACCTTCGGGTTTCCGCTTGTCGCAAGTTTGACGGGAATGAATTCTTTCTCATCTGCTTGCGGTTTTCCTATATTACACTGTAATTTTGTCGTCTTAGACTTTATATTAAATCGGTTTCCCGATGTTAATTTCAACTCTTAATTTGCCTACCAGACAAAAGTGGTTTTTTTATTTTAGGTTAAGCGAATAATTTAGCTTCCTGCCGTCAGGCGCGACACAAGGGTTTCTACCATGTGCGTGTCCTCAGCGCCATTCGACCATGTGGAGAGCTCTCTGTTCGTTATTACGATCAGGCTCCGTGTCTCATTCAAAAATGTCAGTGCGTGGTATAGCTTTGGAAGGTGCTCGTCCGGGATCCTTGCGTACATCATGTCATCAATGATCACGACGGACGGCTGCGTTATATATCGGAATTGCCGCTGGTGTCTGTCTGACCGGTCTTTGCGCTCGATGATTTCTAATAAGCGACTGATCGTCATGTACGAGACCTTTTCTCCCGCTTCCAATGCTCTGCGGCCAAGATGCGACGCCAAGGATGTTTTGCCCTTGTCACATTCCCCGATGATGATCAGATTCTGAAATTCATCGATCCATTGAAGCGATTCCAAACGATCAATCTGCCATGCAATCCCTTCGTTTACTCTGCTCTTAAGAAATTCCTTGTACGGCAGTTTGCTTTCCTTTTCTCGTTTTGCCATAGCTGCTTCCTGCCGCATTTCTATTTCCTGTGAAAGTACCCAGTACAAGTAATCCAAATTGCTGAGCTCCGGTTTGTCTTCCAGCTCTATATAACCATGCGCAATGTTCTGTAAGTTGAGGATCCGCGCTGCTTCTACGATCTTACTGATATCTGTCATGTCTTTCCCTCGCTATTCCGTCTGCTCTTGTTTTGCAGGAATAAAAGAAATTCTTATCCAACAGCTTTTTTGCCGTCCCTGCTCCGTACCGGTATATGATGAAGGCCGCCAGCTCGAAGGCCGTACAGTTCTGGACAGATATGACAAAGCCGTCGCCGAGCTCGAAAAGACGGAGGCAAAGTTCGACGAGGATGTCATGAACTATAACCAGAAGCTTGCGCAGTACAATGTCGGCAAGGACGCCGTAAGCTCCGGCAAAACCGCCTACAACGAGGGCAAAGCGCAGCTTGACGCAGGCTGGGACGCTTACAACGAGGGCTCGGAGCAGCTAAAGAATTATGACAAGGCTAAGGCTCAATACGACGAAAGCCTTGCCGCATACAATAAGCTCACAAAGGCTATCTCCGATCTCGAGGCTAAGGGTGTGCCGCACCGCGTTGCTCTTGCAATGGTAAGTGTATCGGCCGGTCAGCGAATCACCGATGATTCGCTTGCCGAGATGAAATCCCAGCTTGACAGTGCAAAGAAGCAGCTTGACACCGCCAAAAAGCAGCTCGATCAGGCAGCAAAGGCAAAGGAGCAGCTCAAGGACGCAAAGTCTCAGCTTGCCGCCGGCGAAAAGCAGATAAGCGAGCTTGAAAAGGAGATAAGCGGCGGTCAGGGCAAACTCAATGAGCAGCAGAAGGCGATAAGCGATAAGCGCACCGAGCTTGAAAAGACCAAGGCCGATCTTGACGCCAGAAGCGAGAAACTCGAGGCATATGAGGACACATCCGAAAAAGCACAAAGAAGCCGCGACAATCTCATCGACGAGGGCTACGGCACGGCAGAGGATGACAACGCAGCCATACTTTCCGCGGCACAGAAGCACGAGGATAAGCTGCACGGCGAATACCTGAAAGCCAGCATCTCATATTCTGTCACCAATATTACTCGTCTGCTTGCGATAGTCTCCGCCGTAATCGCTCTTTTGAAGCTAAGAAAGAACAAGCTGAAGCCCGCAACAAAGCTCGCAATAGCGGCAACCGCATTCGGTGCGGTCAGCCTCATCGCCTCGATCGTGTTCGGCTTGGTGCATTCGCTTGCATTTGCCGCCGCAGTGTTCACCGCCGTCGGGGTTTGCCTGACCGAAAAGCCCGAGGAGGCATGATTCTTAATTAAAAACGAGCTCCTGCATCATAAGGTGCAGGAGCTCGCTTTTTCAAGGGGGTGTTGAACGAAAGATTTTCAGCACTCTGTCAAATCAATAAGTTTTTTGGGATCGATGTTGCCGCCGGTGAGCACGAAGCAGACCTTTTCGCCGGGCTTGACCTTGAAGCCGCCGCTGATGAGAGCCGCAACGCCGATCGCCGCAGACGGCTCGACAACGACCTTTGCCTTGTAGACGATGTAATTAAGTGCCTTGGCAATTGCGTATTCGGGCACGGGAACTATCTCGTCAACATATTCTTCGATGAGAGGATAGGTGTTGGTGCCGGTAGTGGTTATCATGAGGCCGTCGGCCAGAGTGTCCTTAAGCTCGACGGTTACGGGCTTGCCCTGCTTCCGGCTTTCGGAATAGCGAGGGATACGCTCGGGTTCTGCGCCGATAACACGGCACTTTGGATTTATGGACTTGACAGCCGTTGCAACGCCGGCAAGAACGCCGCCGCCGCCGAGAGGCACAACAACGGTATCGACATCCTTAAGATCCTGCATTATCTCGTAGCCGACAGTACCCTGACCGGCAATGAGCATGGGGTCGTTAAAGGAATGGACTACCGAGTAGTGCTTTTCATCGACTATCTCATACAGCTTCTTATAGCGCTCTATCGAGCCGAAGCCGTGCTGAATGACCTCTGCACCGAGTTTTTTAGCGTTATCGACCTTGACCTGTGGTGCGTTGGTGGGCAGCACGAGCGTCGCCTTTATGCCGAGCATCTTCGCCGCATATGCCACACCGAGAGCGTGGTTGCCGGAGGATGAGGCAATTATGCCCTTTTCCTTTTCCTCATCGGTCATGGTGAGGATCTTATTCGACGCTCCCCTGATTTTAAACGAGCCGGTGAGCTGAAGGCACTCGGGCTTGAAATACACCTCGCAGCCGAGGACCTCGTCAAGTGCCTCGCTTCTGAGTAAGGGCGTGTGCTTAACATAGGGGTGCAGTCTTTCGCTTGCCGCCTCTATATCGGATAGCTTTACTGGTAAACTCATATTTATCTCCTAAATATTCTGCTGTGATACGGGCAGGAGCACACAATGCTCCTGCCCTTGTGTTTTAGTACCCGTTTATTATGTGCCTACTCTGAAGGACTCGGAGAAGCGCTTGATAGTCGCAACCAGACTTGCACAGGCCTGATATGCGGTCTTGGGATTCTCGGGAACGGGTTCGTTCTCAAATGTAATGGTGATCTTGCCTGTCTGACCCTTGGTCTCGATGGTATGTGTGTTGTAGATCATGTTCGGATCTGCATAGATCGTGATGTGGGTCTTGTCAAAGCCGAGTGTAGCAAGACTCAGAGCTGCTGCTATATTGATATTCTGCGGAAGCTCTTTGACGCAATCCCTTGCAGGGCCGTCGAATATCAGAACAGGCTCGGTCATGTTATCCAGATCAAGATTCATCTTTTCGACATAGGGGATCTTCTTCCATGCTCTGGGGGGCTTTCTCGTGGTCATATGAACAGACTCAATGCCGGGTATCATCGCGCCCTGGAATGCGTCCAGTGCGCCGATGCCGCCGGAGGGAACGATGAGCTTGCTGCCGCTTTCCTCTGCCGCCATCTTAAAGCTCTCCAGAAGCTCGGCGTCAACAAGTGCGCCGAGGCTCATGGGGATGAAGGATATGCCCGCTCTGAGCAGACGCTCGCCGTTGGCAATGACGGAATCCTGAGATGCGCACTCGGCAACGACATCGAGGTCATAGTCGAGAAGCTGAGCGGGGTCTGTGATGAGGGGGATGCCTGCCTCGTGAACTCTGTCAACGCCCTTGGACTGCATCGTGCGGACGCAGACGACTGCAATCTCTGCATTGGGGACCTTTCCTGCCGCGAATGCATCTATGACATACTTGCCCATGGATCCGCAGCCGAGCATACCAACTCTGATTTTTTTCATTTGATTTACCTCTTTTATAAGTGATTACTGTACTGTGACTAAAGTCATCCGATTTTAACATTCTGCTCCTGAAGATATTTCAGTGCACCGGGGTGATAATCAACGCCCTGAATAGCATTTGCATTATCGGGAGTCATGTAGGAAGCAACTGCGTGTACATTCTGCAGAGAGTCGTAGCCCTCAAACAGTGTCTTGCAGATATCGTATGCCGTATCCTCGGGCAGATCCTCGGTGGTCATGAGTGCGACCCAAACTGCGAAGGTCTTGTAGTCCTCCTTAATGCTGTTGTAGGTGCCGCCGGGAATGACAGCGTCAACATAGAACGGGAAGCCTTCGGTAAACTTTGCTATCTCTTCGTCGCTGAGGTTGACGAACTTGATCTCGTTGGTGGTTTCAAGGTCGGTGAGGAAGCCTGCAGGTGCGGCGGTATTTACGATGACAGCGTCAACTGCGCCGTTGCGGAATGCTTCGGTGGTCTCTGCAAAGGAGAGGTACTGGGGCTGGATATCCTTCTCGATGTCCATGCCGAGGGTCTCGAAGATGATCTCATTGGTGGAGAGAATGCCGCTGCCGGGAGAGCCGACGGAGACCTTCTTGCCTCTGAGGTCTTCAAAGGTGTTGATATCGGAATCCTTGAGGGTTACGATCTGAATAACATTGGGGTACATAGGTGCAAGCACCTTAAGGGGAACAGGAGAGGTGAATGCGCCGGTGCCGTTGAGAGCGTCGAGGGTAACATCGAGCTGAACAACGCCCATTTCAACCTGGCCGTCAGCCATGAGGGTAACATTCTCGACAGAGCCTGCCGTGACTTCGCAGACAGTGTTGATGCCGAGCTGCTTGGTGAGAAGGTCAGCATATGCCGCACCGAGGATGTAGAAGGTACCGGAGGTGCCGGCGCCGCCTATCGAGAGGTTGGTGATCTTCTGGTCGTCCTGTCCGCCGCAACCTACAAGGCCTACGCACAGAAGGGCAACAGCCAGAAGTATGCAGCACAATTTTTTGAATTTCTTCATGGTTTTCTCCTTTTTAGTTTTTTATTTTATTCTCCAATAGGACGATTGGAGTAAAGCACAAGGATTCAGCTTAATCTAACGGTGTCTTTTTTGGTCTCGATTTTCTGAATGATGAAAACTATGCCCGCAATGACAACGCCTGCTACACTCAGCCATATCTGCGGTGTTATCATCATTATGCCTGCGGCAACAAGAATAATGCTGGGTATGAGCTTGGTCCTCTTAACAAAGTAGCCGTTGATACCGGCAGAATAGAATATTGCGCCGAGAACACCTGTCACAAGTGCGATAATCGCAAGCAAGTTCGAGCCGTGGAAGAGCATCGCCGGTTCATACACGAACATATACGGCACGATGAAAGCCGGCAGTCCGAGCAGCACGGCAAAGCCCGCTGTTGGCCAGAATTTCGATTTGGCTATGCTGCAAGCGGCATACACCGCCATTGCAACGGGAGGCGTTATCATGGAGATCGCGCCGAAATAGAACACGAACATATGTGCCGCAAGGGGATCTACGCCGAGTGTAATGAGTGTAGGTGCGCCGAGTACCGCAAGAATAAGGTATGCCGGAGTGGTAGGCAGACCCATGCCGAGAAGCATACTTGCCAGCATAAGCATAACCAGGACAAGGAACATACTGTTGTTCGCTACGCCGAGCATCATGCTTGAGAACTTAAGACCAAGACCGGTGAGATTTATGACAGAAACGATTATGCCTGCGCAGGCCGTCGATGCAACGACGACAAGCGCGGATTTTGCAGCGTCAACGAATGCGGCAATAAACTCCTTGAGTCTTGCACCGCCGAAAGCAAAGCCTATAATCACTGTTACTACTACGGAGTATACGGATGCACGCATTGCGGTAAGCTGAACCACCATCAGGAGCACTATGAGAACCAGCAGCGGAAGTACCATAATGCCCTTTTCCCTCAGCATTTGCTTGATTGGAGGAAGGCCGTTTGTATCCATGCCGGAGAGATCCCTCGCCTTTGCTCTGAAGTGAACCATTGCAAACACGGATGCGTAATAGATAAGCGCAGGAATTATTGCGCCTATGGCTATCTCATAGTAGGGTATACCAAGTATCTCCGCCATTATGAACGCCGCAGCACCCATCATGGGCGGCACTATCTGTCCGCCGGTCGATGCAACCGCTTCTACCGCACCGGCAAACTCCGGCTTGTAACCGGTTTCCTTCATCAGAGGAATGGTAACAACGCCTGTGCCGGCAACATTTGCAACCGCACTGCCGGATACCGAGCCGAACAAGCAACTGGATACGATAGCCGCTTTTGCAGGTCCGCCGGGGCTTTTACCGAGCGCCTTAAGCGCAAAATCGATATAAAACTGTCCGATGTTTGTTTTCGTCAGGAGCGCCCCGAACAGCATAAATATATAGATGTATGTCGCGGATACACCCAAAGATGTACCGAAGATGCCCTCCGTGCTCAGGGACATCTGGTTGATTATTCTTGTAACGCTGTAACCCCTGTGGCCGAGTATACCGGGAAGGGATTGTCCGAATATCGCATATAGGATAAACACTATGGCTATACCCGGGAGTATCTTGCCCGTTTTTTCCGCCGTGAATATCAGCGTCAGGATGATTATTGCTCCGCCGAACAGCAGGTCTATGTCATTCGGTCTGCCGTACCGTGAGACGATGCCCTTAAAATCGAGGAGAAAATATAGCACAAATCCGATTGCCGCAAGACACATTGCAATATACAGCGCCTTTAACAGCTTTTTGTCGGTTTTCTGGAACATCATAAGGAAGCAGACTACCATCGCAAAGCCCAGGTGTATACTCCTTTGCCACATTGCGGTCAAAACACCGAAGAATGCCGTATATAGGTGGAATAAGCCCCACGCTATACATATTACAGTCAACAGTTTTTCGGTCGAAAATCGTTTCTGCATTTTATCTCTCCTTTTGTGGGAAATGGTGAAGGATGCTTTCCTTCTGTCGGACTCCGTTGGACTTTTTCGTGTGTCGGTAGCCCTGATTGCGTATACTGTATACAATTTATTTTATCATACACAAGATTGTTTAAAAAAGCTATTGGGATATTCGATGAATTTTGTATAAATAAACTAGCTATTATTAACAAATTATCGTCATTTATATTTTATTTTGCTATATCTCTTGTTTTTTTGGCATTTGCGATGTATATTGTATACAATCGGGCGATGCGTGTTGAAGTCCCGTTGTCTACTCCCCTGCCGAGGGCAGACGAATACATTTAAAATAGTATTCGGTATAGACAGCAAGAGCTGTTTCTGCGCATCCGCCGTTCCCCACAGCAAACCCACAAATATACACCATGATAAATATTAGCAAGGAGAGATGTTCCATGATCACAAATGAGTATCTTAAAAGAGTCTACGCATCCGTAGAAAAGCGGGACCCCGACCAGCCCGAATTTTTGCAGGCGGTTCGTGAAGTGTTCGAGAGTCTTCAGCTTGTTGTCTATAAACATCCCGAGTGGGAGAAGGCAAGCCTCATCGAGCGTTTCGTAGAGCCCGAGCGTGTTGTCATGTTCCGTGTTCCCTGGGTTGACGACAGGGGTGTTCCCCATGTCAACCGCGGCTACCGTGTACAGTTCAACTCCGCTATCGGGCCTTACAAGGGCGGCGTTCGTTTCCACCCCTCTGTCAACCTTTCCGTCGTTAAGTTCCTCGGCTTCGAGCAGATACTCAAAAATTCCCTGACCACTCTCCCCATGGGCGGTGCAAAGGGCGGCTCCGACTTTGACCCCCACGGCAAGTCCGACGCCGAGGTCATGCGTTTCTGCCAAAGCTTTACCACCGAGCTTTACCGTCACATCGGTCAGTTCACCGATACCCCCGCAGGCGACATCGGCGTCGGTGCTCGCGAAGTCGGTTATATTTTCGGTCAGTACAAACGCATTGTCGGTAATTTTGAGGGCGGCGTCATCACAGGCAAGGGCCTGACCTACGGCGGCTCTCTTGCTCGTACCCAGGCTACCGGCTACGGTATCTGCTACTTCTCCGACGAGGTTCTTCATTACCACGGCAAGTCCTTCGAGGGCCAGACCGTTATCGTTTCCGGTTCCGGCAATGTTGCTCAGTACTGCGCTGAGAAGTGCACTGAGCTTGGCGGCAAGGTCGTTGCAATGAGCGACTCCAAGGGCTACATCTACGACCCCAACGGCATCAACCTCGATGTCCTGTTTGACATCAAGCAGAAGAGAAGAGCTCGCATCTCCGTCTACGCTGACGAGGTTCCCGGTTCTCAGTATGTCGAAGGCTGCAAGAACATCTGGAATGTAAAGTGCGACATCGCCATGCCTTGCGCATCTCAGAACGAGATGGACCTTGAAGGTGCAAAGGCTGTTATCGCAAACGGTGCATTCGCAGTATTTGAAGGTGCAAACATGCCTCTGACACTCGAGGCAGTCGAGGCTGTCAACGCAGCAGGCCTGCTCTACACTCCGGGCAAGGCTTCCAACGCAGGCGGCGTTGCTACCTCCGGTCTTGAGATGAGCCAGAACTCCATCCGTTACAACTGGAGCTTTGAAGAAGTCGATGCAAAGCTCAAGGGCATCATGCAGAGCATCTTCCAGGCATGCCTCAAGGCTTCCATCGAGTGCGGCAAGCCCGGCGACATGATGGTCGGTGCTAATGTTGCAGGCTTCCTCAAGGTTGCCGATGCAATGATGGCTCAGGGTATCGTCTGAGCACAAGGCAAAACTTGATTTCATCACAGGAAAGGAACAATACTATGCCAATAATACGAGCAAATCAACTCGAAAACTGGGAAAAGCGCGTTGACAGCGGCGTGCACTTCATGCTCGGCAACTATGCCTTGGTCGAAGGTGCGCTGAGCGCAGGTTGCAACTTCTTTGCAGGCTACCCGATCACTCCGGCAAACGAGATATCCGAAAGAATGTCGTCCCGACTTGTGGAGGTCGGCGGCAAGTTCGTTCAGGGCGAGGACGAGCTGTGCTCGATCTACGCTCTTGCAGGTGCATCCATTGCAGGCGGCAAGGTTATGACCGCAACGGCCAGTGCCGGATACAACTATATGCAGGAGGGCCTAGGCTACTGCTACGCTGTTGAAGCTCCCATTGTTGTTGCCGATGTTCAGCGCTGCAGAGGCGAGAATTACGCATCGCAGGCCGATGTCTACCAAATGCGCTACGGCGCAAGCGGAGACTATGAGGCGATAGTCGTCTGTCCCTCCTCCGTTCAGGAGCTTTACGACTACACCATCTGGGCATTCAATCTCGCCGAAAAGTACCGCAACCCCGTAATAATCATGTCCGAAACTACGATCGCCCTCATGCGCGAAAGGCTCGACATTCCCAAAGCCGAGGACATTGAGATATTTAACCGCAAATACACCGCTTTGCCCCCCTCGGAGTATCTTCCCTTTGCCGCCGCTCCCACCGGCTGTCCGGATATGGCACCCCTCGCGGCAGGCTACAACACCATTTATTCCCTCAACCCGCACAACGAGCAAGGCAGCATCGACTGGGTGCCGGAAGAATTTGAGCACCTTTACAAGCGTATATGCGGCAAGATTCGCGAAAACAGCGATGACATTTGCCGTGTCGAGAATTTCATGATGGACGATGCGGATTACGCCATAGTCGCATACGGCAGCGAGGTTCGCCCCTCCATTGAGGCCGCCGAGCTTGCAAGGGAAAACGGCGTCAAGGTCGGCGTTATGAAGCTTTGCAATGTATGGCCCGTTCCGGAAAAGGCTCTTACCGAGCTTGCCGGTAATGTTAAGAAGATCTTTGCCGTCGAGATGAATAACGGCAAGTATGTCAACGAGATATCCCGCTGCGCTCACGGTCGCTGCGAGGTCATTCCCGTTACAAAGAACCTCGGTCTTGTTCACACAGGCAGTGAAGTTCTTGCAGAGATAATGAAAGGAGTTAAGTAAATGAGCGAAAATGAAAAGCTTATCATTAATCCTAACCGCAGATTTTTAAGACCCGAAAAGCTCCCTCATTTCTTCTGCGGCGGCTGCGGCTGCGGTCAGATACTCAACTACTACACTCAGGTGCTCAACGATATTGATATGGATCCTCAGCACATGGTGCACATCGCCGGTGTCGGCTGTACGGCAAGAATTCCCGTATATCTCAAGACCGATATGTTCCACGGCGTTCACGGCCGCACCCTCGCATGGGCGACCGGCGTTAAAATGATGATGCCAGACACTCCTGTCGTTGTATTTGCCGGTGACGGCGACATTGCCTCCATAGGCGGCAACCATCTTATTCACGCCGCGAGAAGAAACCTCGATGTCACCGTCATAATGGCAAATAACCTTAACTTTGCAATGACCGGCGGTCAGGTAGCGCCCACAACTCCCGAGGAGTCAAGGACCATGACCACCCCCTTCGGCAGTCCCGAGCCGCAGTTTGATGTGTGCAGGCTCGTCGAGGCAGCGGGTGCAAGCCATGTTGAGCGCTGGAGCACCGCAACTCCCGTGCAGTGCAAGGCAGCAATCAAGCGTGCGCTCACCCACAAGGGCTTCTCCTTCATAGAGATAGTTTCCCAGTGCCCCACCAACTTCGGCAGATACGCGCTCAAGACCGGCGACCCTGTAAAGGTGCTTGAATGGATCAAGTCCTACACCTACACCGAGGCACAGGCTCAGAGCATGACAGACGAAGAAAAGGCCTCAAAGCTCAGGCTCGGTCAGTACATCATGGAAGACAGACCCGTATACGGCGGCACATCGGTAAAAAAATAAGGAGGATCGATCATGCTTAATTACCCACACAGGATATCCCTTTGCGGATTCGGCGGACAAGGCATTATCCTCTCCGCCGTGATCCTCGGCACCACCGCGGTCACGAAGGCAGATCTTTACGCGGTCCAGACGCAGTCCTACGGCTCGGAGGCAAGAGGCGGCCAGTGTCAGGCTGAGCTCATCATTCAGGACAAGCCCATCAACTCCCCCATTGCCGAGACGAAAAATCTGTTGGTTGCAATGTTCCAGACCGCATACGAAAAGTATATCGACACCCTTGACGAGGACGGCGTTCTCGTTATTGACCCCCAGCTTGTTACCAAGATCGTCAGGCCCATTAAGCACACGCTGGAGATCCCCGCCACGCAGATAGCCGTTGACCTCGGAAACAGGATGGCCGCAAACATGGTCGTGCTCGGCTTTTTGAGCGAGGCGCTTGACCTCATGTCCAGAGATGACCTCATCAGCGTGCTCGAAAGCACCGTCAATCCCCGTTTTCTCGAGCTGAACATCAAGGCAGTTGACGCGGGCATCGCCTATGCGGTTGACCATGACCTGTATTACAGGGTATAATGAGGTAGACCATGAATTTATTTGAATTTGAGGGAAAAGCCCTTCTGCGCAAGCACGGCATTTCGTTGCCGGAGAGCGCTCTTATATGCTCCGAGGATGCCGCTGCTCCTATGCCCCTTCCCTTCGTGCTCAAGGCTCAGGTAATGACCGGCGGCAGAGGTAAGGCAGGCGGTGTGCGTGTATGCGCGGATGACGGTGAGTATCGTAAAAATCTCGGCGAAATTCTGAACATGACCATCAAAGGCTTTACCGTTCACGGTCTTCTTGCCGAGGAAATGATGAAGCCCGAGCATGAATACTATCTGTCTATCACCCAGCAGGGTGTTAAGCGTCCGACTCTCATATTCAGCCGCATGGGCGGTATGGATATCGAGTCCGTCGCTTCTGAGCATCCGGAGGAGATAGTGCGTATTGAAATAGACCCCTTTACCCGTCTTAAGGACTACCAAATAAGCTGTCTTGCCGCCAAAATGGATGTTGAGCGTGCAGAGGCACGAAGCTTCCTTCTCAAGCTTCAGGAGGCCTATTTTGAAGAGCACGCCGTTTTGACCGAGATAAATCCCCTCGGCGTTATAGACGGAAAGCTCACTGCTCTTGACTGCAAGTTCGTCATCGACGACCATGCCGGAGCCGCTGCTTCCGTGCGTGATGCCATTGAGGCAAACCGCGGGAAGCTGCACAAATACATAACCCCCGAAAAAGAAACGACCACCGTCACCTATGTCCCTCTCAAGGGCGATGTGGCGATGATCTCAGACGGTGCCGGAACGGGTATGCTTACGCTTGACCTGCTCACAGATCTCGGTGCGGAGGTTGCCTGCTTTACCGAGCTCGGCGGCATGACCTCGGAGGAGGTTATGTACAGAGCCATGCAGCTCACCCTCGACGGTCACAGTGAGATCAAGGGTCTGCTTATCGTTTTGATCGGCGGCTTCAACAGAATGGACAACATGGCAAGAGGCATCATCCGCTACCTGTCGGAGCATGAGGTGAACATCCCCATTTATACCCGTATGTGCGGTACGATGGAGGAGGAGGGCCTCAGGCTTATGGCCGAGGCCGGTCTGAAGACCTACTACGACCTGACCGACGCCGCAACACAACTCGTGCAGCTTGTAAAGGAGATGTGACATGGCCATTCTGATAAACAAAGATTCAAAAGTTATAGTTTTGGGCATCACCGGAAAATCCGGAGCGCTGCAAACAAAGGCAATGCTTGACGCAGGCACTGATATTGTCGCCGGTGTCACCCCCGGCAAGGGCGGTCAGGAAGTGTACGGAGTGCCTGTTTACAACTTCGTGAGCGAGGCAGCTGCCGAACACGAGTTTGACACAGCCATCTGCTTCGTTCCGCCCTTCGCGGCAAAGGACTCCTGCTATGAGGCCATAGACGCAGGCGTTGGGCTCGTTGTTCTCACTACCGAGGAAATGGAGCTCAACGACTCGGTCGAGATCATCGAATATGCCCATGCCCACGGTGCTACCCTCGTGGGCCCGGGCTGTGCGGGCGTTCTCGCACCCGAGGAGTGCAAGGTGGGCGCACACCCGATAAGATTCTTCAAAAAGGGTCATGTCGGCGTGGTGTCCAAGAGCGGCGCACTTTCCTACGAGATAGGCAAAACGCTAAGCGACGCCGGTATCGGACAATCCACCATCGTTGCCATCGGCGGAGGCCCGCTCTGGGGCTTCACGCAGGCAGATGCGGTTAAGCTGTTTGACGCAGATCCCGAAACGAAGGTCATCGTCCTGCTCGGCGAGATCGGCGGCAGCAGCGAGGAGGATGCGGCAGCGTGGATAAAGGCAAACTGCACCAAGCCCGTCGTTTCGCTTATAGTCGGCAGAAATGCGCCGGCGGGAAAAAGTCTCGGACACGCCGGTGCGATAGTAAGCGGCAATGTCGGAACCGCAAAGACAAAGCTCGAGGCTCTTAAAAGTGCAGGCGTTCATGTTGTCTACTCGCCGAGAGAGCTGGCGGCAAAGGTCGCCGAGCTGTTATAATTAATTCAGGAGGCTTATATGGCAAAAGTATTTATAGACATTGAGCTTTGCAAGAGCTGTAAGCTGTGCGCGCATCTGTGCCCCAAGGGCGTTTTTGAGATGACCGGCTTTGTAAACAAAAAGGGCTACAACTATATGAGTGCAAAACACGAGGAAAATTGCATAGCCTGCAAGCAGTGCGAAAACGGCTGCCCGGACTTTGCGATACATATTGAAAAATGAAAACCAAGACCGAAAATAAAACCATAGGAATAATCGGCGGTATGGGTCCGCTCGCAACTGCGGACCTATATCGCAAGATCGTCATGAGCACCGATGCCGCTTGCGACCAGGAGCACATCCACACCCTCATCGACTCCAACACCAACATCCCCGACCGCACTGCCGCTCTGCTTTGCGGCGCGGAAAGTCCGGTGGAGGAGATGGTAAAGAGTGCAAGGCTGCTTGAAAAAGCCGGTGCCGGACTGCTCATCATGCCCTGCAACACGGCTCACAACTTTCACTCCGAGGTGCAGGACGCTGTGTCGATACCGGTCCTGCACATGATAAAGCTTACAGTGCAGGCACTTAAGCGTCAGGGTGTGAGCCGCGCAGGTCTGCTTGCGACAGACGGCACGGTGCAGACCCGTATTTATCAGCGCTGCTTTGAAAACAGCGGTATAGAGCTGATAACGCCGGATAACGAGGGGCAGGCTGCGGTCATGGATATGATCTACAAGGGCGTCAAGGCCGGATGCACCGACTTTGATACGACCGAGGTCCGTGCCGCCGCAGACAGGCTGCTGAATACAGGTGCGCAGGTGCTTATTCTCGGCTGCACCGAGCTTCCGCTTGCCTTTGACATGTATGCCCTGCATTATCCGACCGTTGACCCCACGCTTGAGCTTGCCCGTGCAGCGATAATTGCCGCCGGCGGCAAGGTCAAGGGCGAACAGTCGGTTTCCGAAACGAAGGAGGATGCTTAATGAAATCCGTTTCCAAAATAGCCGAGGCTGTAAAAGCCTCGGCAACACTTGCAATAGACAGTCTTGCAAAGCAGATGAAGGCCGAAGGGCTTGATGTTATAGGCTTCGGAACGGGTGAACCCGACTTCAAGACTCCCGATAACATCAGTGTTGCGGGCATATCCGCTATTTGCGAGGGCAAAACAAAATATACCCCCGCCGCCGGCATTGTGCCCCTGCGCAAGGCAATCGCGGCTCAGCTCAAAAGAGACTGCGGACTCGACTACGACTACACACAGATAGTAGTTGCAAGCGGTGCAAAGCACTGCCTGTTTGCCGCGCTCTCCGCCATTGTCAACCCCGGTGACGAGATAATTATCGCCGCACCCTACTGGCTGAGCTACTATGAGATGGTCAAGATGGTCGGTGCGACCCCCGTTACCGTGTTTGCAGGCGAGGATCAGAGCTTCAAGATAAGCCCCGCGCAGCTCGAAGCCGCCATCACGGACAAGACCAAGTGCTTTATGTTAAACAACCCCTCCAACCCTACCGGCATGGTCTACACCAAAGCCGAGCTGCTCGAAATAGCCGAGGTCTGCGTCAGACACGATCTGTATATTTTGGCAGATGAGATCTATTACAAGCTCATTTACGGCTCTACGGAATTTGTGAGCATAGCCGGATTGAGCGAGGACATCAAGGAGCGCACGCTGCTCATAAACGGTGTTTCAAAATCCTACGCAATGACAGGCTGGCGTATAGGCTACTGCGCGGCCAATAAGCAGATAGCACGCATCATGTCAAACTTCCTCAGCCATTCCACCGGCGGCCCGTCAACCATCAGCCAGTGGGCTGCCGTCGAAGCACTTAACGGCCCGCAGGAGGGCATTGAGCATATGCGCCGTGCCTTTGAGGAGCGCCGCAATTATATAGTCAGCAGGATTAATTCCATTGCCGGTGTCAGCTGCATTGAACCGGACGGTGCATTCTATGTGATGATGAATATTGAAAAGCTGCTGGGCAAAACCGTCGGCGGCCGGATCATTGAAAACGATGATGACTTTGCAACAGTCCTGCTTCAGAAGTCACTTGTTGCCGTTGTTCCCTGCTCGGGCTTCGGAATAAAAAACTTCGTGCGCTGGTCATATGCCGCGTCTATGGAGGACATAAAGCTCGGTCTCGACAGGCTTGAAGCTCTTTTGTCCGAAATCGAACTCTGACGGCTTCATATACGGTTTTTTGCAGAAAATGTGTGAATGTGCGCACAATTTCATCAATTTTTCCCCATAAATCACATTGACGAAGGAAACTCTTGTGATATACTATAAAGTACTGTCAAAAAAATACCCATTAAGGAGAAGTTCCTTTGCGTTTAGAACATGATTTAAGTAAAACTCCATCACTCAAGCAGCAGGCTTATGATATATTGCTGGATATGATAACCTCCGGTGAGCTCAAGCCCGGCATGCGTCTTACCGAGGAAGGTCTGTCGAAGATGCTCAACATAAGCCGTGCCCCGATAAGGGAAGCTCTCAATATGCTTGAGAGAGACGGCTTTACCAAGATCATACCCCGCTGCGGCACTATCGTCACGAACATCTCGAAAAATGACCTTATGGATGTATGGAAATGCCGTCTTGCGCTCGAACCCTTCGCCGCAAGAGAAGCCACTCCCTATATCCCCAAGGAGGAGCTGACGAACTGCCTCATAGATCTCAACAAGCTCGAGAGCGAGCCTTATGATTACAACAAGTATGTTGCATCCGACCTTGAGGTCCACGATCTGTATTGCAGACATCTTAAGAACACCTACATGCAGTCGTTTCTCAATAAGCTGAACATTCATTCGGCGCGTCTGAGATGGTTTAACGAGCTCCAGCCCGATAGCATCGACCTTACACATGATGCCATTCAGGAGCATAAAGAGATCATTCTCGCCTTCCTTTCTCGGGATCCCGAGGCAGTCTACGATGCCATGCACAAGCATATTCAAAACAGCTACACCAGACTGATCTCCACCTTCCCCGAGGAGGAACGGCAGGAAAGCTGATTTTAAAAAACAGACCCAAGGTTCGACCTTGGGTCTGTTTTTTGGTAGTGTCAAGAGTTATGCGCAAATTTAATTTGCAGACTCCGGCCGAATGAGGTCAGCCGGCAATAGAGGCGTCTTCCAGAGCCGTCTCTAAGTGCTTCATATTCATGTATTTTTTGTTGCCCCATTGGGTGCTAGCTACATGGCGCAGCCGTGCGCAGACCAGCATCAAAGCTGAATTGCCGTCCGGGAAGCAGCCGACCACCCTTGTCCTGTGGCGGATCTCCCGGTTCAGTCGCTCGATCACATTGTTGGTACGGATCCGTGTCCAATGCTCAGAGGGGAAGTCGCAGTAGGTCAGCGTTTCCTCAATACCATCCTCCACCTTTTTGGCAGCCTCTTTCAGCTTCATGTCTTTCAATTCAGCGACAACAGCTTTAGCCTTTTCCCGGGCAGCCTTCTTGCTCTCCTGGGCATGGATCGCCTTGAGCATCTTGGCTACCAGCTTTACCTTGGAGCGAGGAACAACAGAACACATTCCGGTAGAAATGAACGGTGCAGCGCTGGTATTTGGCATCAGGGAATACCTCTCCCACAGCTTCCAGCATACCCAGGCACTTATCTCCAACAATGAGTTTCACGCCGTTCAGGCCGCGGCTCTTGAGCCATTGAAAGAAGCTGACCCAACTGGCCTTGTCCTCTTTCATGCCCTCGGCGGCCCCCAGGACCTCCCGGTAGCCGTCCTCATTTACTGCAATTGCTACCAGAATGGCCACATTTTCATACTCTCCACCCCAGTTTCGGCGCAGATAAATACCATCCACATAAACATACGGATATTTGCCGCCCTGTAAGGGACGGTTGCGCCAATCCTCTATGTGAACATAGGCCTTTTTGTTCAGCTCACTGATGGTGGAGGGAGACACCTTGGTGCCCCAAAGAGCTTCGGTGATGTCCTCCACGCGGCGCACAGAAACACCGGCAAGGTACATTTCAATGAGAGCTTCCTCTACGCTGCTCTCCCGGCGGCGATACCGCTCAATGATGGCTGTCTCAAAGGGTACACCTTTAAGGCGTGGTACATGGAGCGTGACGTTTCCGGATGTGGTGGTGAGGTTCCGGTCATAATGGCCGCTGCGGTAGCCCCGACGGGCCTCGTTTCGCTCATAGCGGGCAGCCTGGGTCAGCTGCTCGGCCTCCTGCTCCAGCAGTTCATTCAGCGTTTCTTCCACGCTGCCGCGAACCAATTCTTTCAGTTGCCCCTTGATTACTTCCTCGTTTAGCTGTACAATCTTCTTGGACATAGTTTGCTTTCTCCTTTCAGAATGGTGTGTGGTGACTTCATTCTACCAGAGTCTGCAAACTATGTCTCTCTTTTTTGCTTTCTAAATTTGCGCAATTTATTATACCTTATCCCGATCTCAACGGTAATGCCCTTGATTCTGCTTGCCAAATTGCGTCACCTCCTAAAAATGGGCATAAAAATAGCCCGGATTGCTCCGAGCATGAAAAGAGCACCGGGTGTCAGCCGATGCTCCTTAATCAATGTTTTAACCTACAAACTGGAAGTTACCTATCCCAATTCATTTATTTCATTCTGCAGATTTGCAAGGAATCTGCCTGCGTGAGCGCCATCCATCTGTGTATGATGAAACTGGAAGGAGATTGGCAAATAGTACCTGAAATACTTCTTTTTATATCTGCCCCAGATTATAAACGGATTGTTGAAAATTCCACTGTTCATGCCGACAGCACCATCTATTTCAGTATCAACGATTGCTGATGTGCCGATTACCATACTGTCAGCGGACAGATCCCAATCCTGACAGCTATCGGCAACCTGAGCGGTATATTTTAAGTAGTCCTGGTTGAATGTATTCAAATCATTCGAATAAAGAATATCGCAGGAACTTACTTCTCCGTTTCTATTCTTGACAATTGTGTTCACTGCAATCGTGTCATATTGTATCAGCTTATCGCCAACCGGAAGAAAATAAAATTCCTTCACATCCACAGCAGCTTTTCCAATACAATAATCAAGCAGCATATTGAATTTCAAATGCTTCTTTTTACTGATTCTGATTAGGTTTGTTACATCTATCGTTTTAAAGAAAGTCACCATTGGGTTCGGCGCCTGCATCCAAAGCTCAAACGCCATGGCTCTAGATGTATCTTTCGGGTTTATTTCTCTTGCCATGATTCCCTCCACAAATTCCAGTTTATCTATTCAATCCTCTATAAACCCTGTATTTTCAAGGCATATCGCCTATTAAATGTTCAAACCTTATGTATTTTCCCTTGTTTTTGCCCTTATGAGCCGAAACAAGGGAAATTTTTATTCTCCGCCGATTACCTTATCCAGCAGTCTTGCGGAAGTACGCTTCGCTTCCCTTGTAGCGTGAGCGTAAATGTTCATTGTGGTACTGACATCAGCGTGTCCGAGAAGTTCCTGCACATCTTTAGGTGCTGCACCGTTTGAAAGCAGATTGCTTGTATAGGTGTGTCTGAGCATATGAAAGTGGAAATCCTCCAATCCCTCCACCTTTTTTCTCGCTGTCCTGCACATAATCCCCACCGTACTCGGTGCTTCAAATGCCCCATCAGGTCTAAGGCAGACAAAGGATAATTCCTTGTACCCCTCTGGGACTTCCTCCGACCTCGGCAGACTGTAAACCTCATAATAGGTGCGGTCTTTTTCTTTGACCTCCAAATAGTAATTAAGGCTGTACAGTTCCCCGTATCGAAAACGGTTTTTGTGCTGTTCTGTTTTCGCAGTTTTCAGGATTGCGGCAAGCGTATCGCAAAAGTCCACGGTGCGGATTTTTTTACGCTTTGTTGCCCCTATTTCTGTTTTGTGCCTTGCCCCGTTGTAACGCATACTGCGGCGTACTGTCAGATATTGTTCTTCAAGGTTAATGTCCTGCCAAGTCAGACCACAGACCTCTCCAATACGCAAACCTGTATAATAGGCTATCTGTATAGGAAGAAGTGCAGGATTGTTTTTCTTTTTCAGGAAGTCCTCTAATCTCTGATACTGTTCGTAGCTGAGCGTTGGTGTGGAGGCAGTTTCTCCGTCCTCGTCCGAGAACAGTTCGCATTCTTCTTTCTTTCCTCGCCATACCACATACTGCATCGGGTTAAAGGTTATCAGTCTTTTCGGGAATACCGCAAAACGGAACGCCCCTTGTAAAACAGCCGAAAACAATCGGAGATACCCTTTGCTGAGTGCCTTTGCGGTTGTACCGTCAGGATTTGTACCGCCAAAGCTGAGAAAGTCTATATACGCCTGTAAATGGTCGGCGGTTACGGTTTTCAGCTTTCGGTTTCCTATCGGGTGCTGTTTGATACGGTTGACCGTTCCCTGATAGGACATTACCGTACCATTGCTGAGATTGCCGGGTTTCAGTTCTTCCTCCACCCACAGATCGAGCAGCATACCAACTGTGATGTTTTCAGACTTCGCAACGAATTTCTTTTCCTCATAGTCAGCGATTGCTTTTCTGAGCAGGGCTTCTGTTTCAGACTTGCTTTCTGTTCCCACAAACTCTTTCTGTACTTTTCTGCCGCTTTCATCTTCGATATAGAAGCGTGCGTACCACTTTTTACCTTTTTTTCTTACAGAACCTTTTGCCATAGATAAATTTCTCCTTTCTATCCGTGGCAATCGGGACTGTGACATATGGTGTGCGTAAAGTAATAGTGTCACTTATGCCGATGAATGTCAATCGGCATTTTCACTTGTCAAAGTGCCACGGAATTTTTCTTTTTCAGCAACCCTTTCTTCGGCTGCTGTCACTATCCCGAACAGGTCGCCCATCTTTACAGCGGTGCGTCCCTCATCGTAGATATGTAAAATCCCATCTAAAAACTGCTTCATATTCTCGATAGGAAGTTCCATTTCTTTACGGTAAACCCTTTCCATAATCGCCCCTGACTCAATCGCATAGCGGCGTAAGGACTGCTTTAAGCCCTCGTCCTCCGCTACACGGTCAACCTCAGCCATTGCGTCTGCAAAGTGATAAGTCATAACCGTATAGAGGTCAATCATCTTTCCGAGGAATGTGGTAAGCAGTTGTTGGTGCGGTTCTCCCTTTACCACAGAAGAAACCGTATCAAGATATTTTTTGATATGTTCCTCCATATCCCTTGCACATAAAGTGCGGCTGTCATATTCCTTATCTTCGGAAAGTCCTGTCAGCCATTCGGGAGTGGTCAGGAGTGCTTCTGCCAGCCCGTTGATAATCATTGTACGCTTCGGGTCTACTCCGTCCGCTTCATATCTTTGAATGGTAGATTTGTTTACCCCGACACGCTTACCAAGTTCGGGCATTGTTAAGTTTAATTCTGTTCGGCGTTCTTTCACTCGTTCACCGACCTGTTTTGCGGTGAATGTAATTTCTTTTTTCAAGGCTTTCACCTCCTATTGCTGATAGTATAGCACAGAAAAACCTATTTTGCAACCATAAATTTAATAATAAACAAAAATATTTCTTAATAAGTTGCAAAACGAGTTGACAAGAGGTATCAAAATAAGTATAATTACAGATACATAGTTGCAAAATGCGTGTTTTGAAAGGAGGTTGATAAAATGGGCAACATCAAAATGGGTTTAACCATAGAAGAAGCAGCAGAATGTACGGGTATCGGAAGAAATACAATGCGTAAGTTGGTAGACTGGGGCAAACTTCCCGTCCTCAAGGTCGGAAGAAAAGCGATTATCCGCAGGGATACTTTAGAGCGATTTATGAGCGTCAATCAGGGAAGAAACCTGCTGAATGAAAACGATGTCCGCAAAGTAGAATAACCATTCTCCAAGCCCTCGGCGTTTGAGAGCGAAATACACCCCTCGCACAAATCTTCGATTTGTACTCTGGGTATTTCGCCCTTGCAGGGGGCACTGTACCATCGCTTCGGGCAATGCACCGCCGCTATGATACAGAAGAAAACAGCCCGCTGTTTTCTTCGCTGTCCGTCTGCTTACGCCGCCGAAACAGCGGCAACCTATTTCTCGGTTGCAAAAAGAGTATGCCCGTCACGGGAGGAAGGAGTATATGGCAAGACATTCATTTATACAGATGTCGAAGCTATCCAATGTCAAGGGAAGAATATCCTATATCACAAGCCACGCAAAGCAGGAAAACCTTTATGCCACCTACCGCACCGCCGACAATGAATTTTGGAGTAACCTTGCAAGGGAAAGCCAGCAGGAGTTTAAGCGGAGCGGCACAGAGGGCAAATGTATCGAAGCAAGGGAATTGATTATCGCCCTGCCCGAAGTTTATACAAGATACGAGCCGCAGGAAGTCCTTGAAGATTTTACGGAGGAGTTCCGCAAGAGATATGGTGTGGAGTGCGTGTCAGCCCTCCACCACAACAAACGCAAAACCAATTATCATATCCATCTTATCTTCAGCGAAAGAAAACTGCTTCCTGAGCCTGACATCAAGAGAGCCACACGCAGCGTGTTCTATGATGAAACGGGCAAAAGGGTACGCACCAAGAAAGAAATCACAGGGGAGGACGGGCAGATACGCAAAGGCTGTACCGTCATTAAAAAGGGCGAGGTTTACGAAAGCCACCTCTTTACCGTGAAAGATGATAAATTCAAAAGCGAGCCTTTTCTTCGGGAGATAAAAGAGATTTACACCGACCTTATCAATCGGCATATCTCCGATCCCGAACAGCAGTTAAAGGTATTTGATAAGAACAGCGTTTATCTTCCCACCAAGAAAATCGGCAAGAACAATCCCAAAGCCGCCGAGATTGAAGCGGACAATACCGCAAGGCAGGAATGGAACAGGACAGCGGATATGGCGTTGTTATCGGGTATTTCCGAAGCAAAGATTTTAGAAGTCAAGCAGACCGAGATACACGAAAAAGCAAGCCAGTCAATTAAAAGCAAAGGCTGGCTTCCTAATCTGTTCCGTGGGATTGTGGCAAAGGCAAAAGATTTTCTGCAAAACCTTATTCGGGAAAAGGATATGCCACCCAAGCCTACACTTGATATTGATATGGCAGAGTTCCGTCATATGCGAAATCTGATGATAAAAGTACAGGATAAGGCAAAGGAAATTAAAAACTTGCAGGACAAAGTTCTGCCGCACTTGAAACAGCAGCTTGCTGATACAAAGGGGCTTTTCAAAGGTAAAGAACGAAAAGCGTTGGAGGTAAAAATCAAAGAAACCGAAGTGGAAATTGCCGACAGGCTGGATAAAATCCCCAATACACTCAAAGCGGACGGTTATCCTGATGTGCAGGTATTTATGCGTACTTTCCGAGAAATGGAAAGCGTTGTAGAGCAGTACAACCGTGACCTTGCCGAGTGGGAATACCAAGTCAGCAGGAAGCCGACAGCTGCCACTAAAGAACAGCACAGACCGCCCGAAAGGCAGAGCGTGTTAAAACATCTGCGTGAGATACAGGAACGCAACAAGCAGCAACCACCGCAAAGACAGTATAAAAAATCCATTGACAGAGATAGCAGGTAGCATTGAAAAACCGCCGTTACGGTTTTACCCATAGCGGCGGCGTACATAACATTATCGTAGAAAAAGAAGGGATTAGTTTAATCTATCCAAATCTTCAAGATAAATAGACACTTCTCCACATTCAGGGCAAATGGCTACTTTAGGCTTTCCTATTCGACCACCAAATAACTTGTTTTCATCAGATGATAAAACAATTCCATATCCCGCCCCTTCAATTTTTACAGCACAATTTTCTTTCATTTCACATCCACATCTGATACACTTTCTCATTTCTTACTCCTAACTATATATATTTTTTTCTGAAAAACAAGTTTGACAGTACAAAAGACAACCCGCATATTGCAACAACAGAAACTCCTGCAATAGCAATGCTTACTTCAAAATTCTCTACAACAAACCACATAATTGAATTATTTGTTGCCTTAGTCCATAAGCCCAAAACAACAAGCAGTATAATTAAGATAAACATTGTCGCAAATCCAGCATTAACACCTAACGAGTAATTTGATGGCAAAACAAATGCCAAAAACAATAATGTCAGTGCAAATGAAGCACAGGACATAAAGAGATAAAAACCATATGCATATTGTGGAAACAGAATATATGAGGCAGAATTTACAATGAGTGCAACCACAAAGCCAATTAAGGACAAAATACCCGCACAAGCATATCTGCTGCATACAATCTGTTTTTTAGATACAGGAAGTGATACAGCATATTTCCCCCATTTCCATTGCTCGTCACAAGTTGTTAGGGAGATAATCATTGACATTATTTCAATAGGAATGAGTAAAAAACTGATATATATTGTTCCGCTTTTTTCCAATATGAACATTAATGCAATAATAATGGCTATATCCATAATCACACGAGGTAAGCCATATTTCTTTTTAATTGTAAGAAAATCCTTTGTTAATAGCCCTTTCATTTCATTTCCCCCTTTACATAGAAAAGCATAATTTCTTCGATTGCGGCTGGAACAACAATCGCTTTTGGATATTTTTTCTCGGCAATGTGACGGTCTTTTACAAGCACTTTGTATTGATAATCCTCTTTCCTATAAGCGATTATCTCTGATTTATCTAAGTTGTCAAAAACCATAGCACCACAACTCATTACACCGTAATTATCAACTAATTCGTCTTTTGAGTGGGTGAAAACCAATTTCCCCTTATGAATAAAAGTAATATAATCTGCCACTTTTTCTAAATCGCTTATGATATGAGAAGATACCAATACCGAATGATTTTCGTCTTGAACAAAGTCAATCAAAATATCTAAAATGTCATCTCTGATAATAGGGTCAAGACCACTTGTTGCTTCGTCCAAAATTAAAAGTTCTGCTTTGTGCGAAAGTGCCACAGCAAAAGCCAACTTAACTTTCATACCTTTAGAAAAATCCTTTACCCTTTTATCAGCAGGAAGTTCAAACTTCGAGAGATAATTGACATAAGTATTTCGTTCCCATTTTGAATATATTCCCGACATATATGTTCCAATTTCATTTGGTGTAAATATATCTGGGAAATGGTTTTCATCAAATACAACGCCTATTTTGTCTTTGATTTCAATTTCTTCAGAGAGATAATCCTTTCCGAAAATTTCAATATTTCCATCTGTCTTTGATATTTCATTAAGAATACAGTTAATAGTTGTTGATTTTCCTGCACCATTTTCTCCAATCAGTCCCATAATTACGCCTTTAGGTACAGTGAAGGTCAATTTATCAAGAACGAAATCACCGTAATCTTTTGTCAAACCTTTAACTTCTAAAATATTTTCGCTCATTTATTCGTCCTCCTGATATAAAAGTGTCAGTAAATTGATTAGTTTATCAAGTGATATTCCACTTGCCCTTGCCACTTCGATTGCGTCTGTAAAGTGTTCCTCTATCTTCTTTTGTTGTTCCTCAAGATAAAAGTCCTGATTTTGTGCCGATACATAGCACCCTTTACCAGCTGTTGACTCTATAAATCCATCTTCTTGTAATGTGGCATAAGCTTTTTGTACCGTTAAAATACTAATGTGCAAGGACTTTGCCAATGACCTTACAGACGGAATGGCTTCACCTGTTTTCAATTCACCACTCATAATTGCCGCCTTGATTTGTGTAGAAATTTGTTCGTACAAAGGTCGGCTTGCCTTATTGCTTACAACAATATCCAAAATTCCACCGCCATTCTGTTACTTGCTATTATATAGTGTATTACATCTACAAGTACAGTATATAATAGTTGTGCCTTATTGTCAAGGGCAAGAATAAAGCGACAGAGATTTCTCCCTGCCGCTCTAATCTTTTATGTGTATATAATTTCTCTATTGATTATTTCTCTTGCCCTTGCCTGTATCTCGTTCATTCTTACAACCCACAACATCGGGTTTTCCGCTTTGAGTTGCTCAGTCACACCTTCCTTGTCAGCCATTTGCTCAACCAATCGGAACATCATATCCATTGCCTGTTCGTCAATATCAGCAAGATAACCGTTCAATTTTCCGCTTGTGAGCAGCGTGGTGTAAACTGCTCGTTTATGTTCCTGTAAATAGCGTTTGTACCGCTGTCCCCATAAGCCGATAAACTTGTGTTCTTTTTCGGTTGGTAAAGTAATGCAAGGAATATAATAATCTCCCTGCAACTCATACCATAAACCGTTGCTTTCATCATAAATATACTTGTCCATTAAAAAATCCTCCGTTATAATATATTCGCACATATGTCACAGTTCTCCGATTGCCACACTCTGTTATATCTTGTTATGAGATTTTCTTGCCCTTGATTTTGCCCTTATAAGTAGGCAGGGAAAGAGTAAACTTGTGTGAAATCATATAAAAGGATAAGGTGAACACATTGCGATAAATCCTTTATTTTCAAGGCTTTTGGAGGATTTTATTGATAACCTATGGAGAGCAATAATCACTCATAATTTTATGGTTTTCAAATTCCGATTTATCAAAATAATTATAGCACAAGAGTGTGAACACTTCTACCATCAAAACCGGTCAAAATCCTCCTGCGATGCGACCTTGTCGTAGGTCACGCTAACATACCCTCCAATCACCAAAGATCATCATCGGAATCATCGTCGCTATCGTCGGAGAAAACATCTTCCTCCTGCTTATCCTCTTCGTCAAAGCCAAAAATCTCATTGAGTATGAAGAAGTCTCTGCCATCCACTATGCCATTGTGATCGATATCAAACCAATCCATAACATTTCCACCTTGTTTTTCTGGTCTTTGACCCCATTTTAAAACTCTTGCTGTCCAATTAGCAGTGCTGATCAAGCACTTTCTGCCAGAACACAGCCTTCTCCGTTGAATTAAGCTGCTGGTAGCAGGCTGAAATAAATGCAATGGTTATTTCCTTTTCGCTCTTTGCTCCAAGATTGCGGACACCACGCAATCCCGTTTCTCTGTGCATCAATTCCCTGAGTTTACCGAATGTGCTCGCTCCAGCTCTCATCAAGCCGTTCGAGGCTCTGACCGACAAATTCATTTCTTCAATTGAGAGGCTGCTCATTCTTTGTTTGTAAAGAATGATGACCTGCTCCCCGGGAATTAGCTGCTGTAGTGTGCTGTATACGCCATATCTGCCTGCTTTGTCTCGAAGCTGCACTGCTTCTTCGCTAATGTTGGTGGGCATCAGCTCAACTGCGCCATCAATCTTCTTCTGCTCCTGCGGCCTGCCGGGTTTCCATGTGATCCAGAGCTTTCCCTGCAGATAATCCCTGTAAGCACCCTCATCCAATCTGAACCAGCCCCAATGGGTTTTTACCTCGTACCAAGTATCATTGTGTATCAAAAAAGCACCTCACTTCCTGTTTCTCCCAGAAAATAGGTGCAAAAATACCAGCCTTAGCAGGGCCGGTATAAACCTATCGTACAAGCTTTGGCACCTTTCTCTCCGGGAGGTTGCCGTGCGGTCATCGGGCTTGTCCCTCGCGCATCTCTTATAGGCTATTTGGTTTTTCTTGATCTGTGCACTGATCGTATATATAGAATAGCATAGGTTCCGGATTTTGTCAAATCGGCTGTATTTGAGATATTTTTGGTACATTCGAGTCCCACAGGTACAGCTTTATCGAGTTCTTTGCTGAGTAGAGAAATGTAAAATGCATTGTTAAAATAGTAAAGAACGTATCAGATTTACTGCGGTTCAAATCCGCTCACTTACTCGTAATGAATAAGTCTTTACGGATCAAAGACTTACAAAAATGTACGGGCTATTTTGGGGAATTATCGCCCGTGTAAATGAAAAAAAGGCCTCGCTGCAGCCGTGTTGACCGCTCCGAAGCCCCGTTTTGCTTGTTTTTTCCCATTTTGAGTCGATTTGGTCCGGAAACATGAAAAGACTGCACTCTTGTCGTGGTAGACAAAAGTGCAGTCTTTTATGGTGCTCCAGCGGGGATTCGAACCCCGGACACCCTGCTTAAAAGGCTTATATTCCTTAATTGAAAACACCTGATTTATCAACGCTTTGCGGTAATTTGTCGAATTCATTAACTTGGGGTTTAGCTTCAAACGCTTTAATAACTGTAGGAGCGGTATCTATCGGCTGGTTCTCTATCAAGTGCGTGTATATATCTAACGTAAGCTTTACATTTTTGTGACCGGCCAAATATTGCACCGTTTTTATATTGGCACCGGACAAAATTAACTCCGTTATGTATGTGTGACGCAGCTGGTGTGGTGTAACATGAAAATCCAGCGATATAGTAATATTGTGCTTCGGGATCTTATCCCCGATCGATAGGCGCTGTACCACTTGCTCCCCATTTATAGTAAGAGTCACATCTCGCTCGCTGCGTACCCGAATTGCATCCCAGACTTTTCGGAATCCAGTGGCGGACAGTGCGTCTCCGGTCCGGTTAGAAACAACAAATACACTTGTTGACCTTGCCGCTTCGCACTGTAGAATATCAGAGAGTGGCCGCGGAATTGGGATATCGCGCCGCGAAGCATCGCTTTTCAAAACGTCGCTTATAATAGCTGTATTTTTGCCGTCCCATCTAACAGCACGTATCACCGACAAATACGGAGGTTGTGTGTCGAGATGGACAGCATCCCACTGCAAGCCGAGGACTTCTTCTCTTCGCAGCCCAGCGTAAAGTCCCAATGCGACAATTAACTCTGCTTTTGTATCTTTAAGAGCATCGAGCAAACGCTTTTGCTGGTCACGTGTAAGCGGTATTTTCTCGGCAGCATCTTTGCCCTCAGCAACGAGCTCGTCACAGGGGGATTCAGCGATCAGCTTATTCTTAACGGCATACTTAAATATTCGTTTTAGCGTTGTCACTACCTTTTGCTGCAGGCTTTTTGACTTTCCGGCCAGCTTCAGCATAACGCAGTCAACGTCCTCAGCTGTAACTTCGGACACTCGCATAGATCCGATTACCGGGCAAATATGATTATTGATCGCATTTTTGTAATCATATTTGCGTTTTTCACCGAGGCTACCTGTTTTCAGCCGATACCACTCTGCTGCATATTGATACACAAACGGATCGTCTACATCTCGCTGAGCAGCGACAAGCTCAGCCGTTTTAGCTTGAACTTTCTGACGCAACTCGGCTTTTGTCTTACCGTACACAGGGATCCACTTACCGTTGCACGGGTTTTTGATTTGTTTTCGATATAGCCCCGTTTTTTCGTTGTAAGAGAACTCAGGGGCATTTCTTTTGGGCATGGCATCTCCTTTAAAAATAGTCCTTGCGGAGCACCCCGCCCTGTGTTAATATCAAAAGGTAGACTACTCCCTTGGTCATGCTTGGTATGTTTTCTACGTGACCGTTCGGTGTTGCAGCACCGAGCGGTCTTTTTATTTTTCGCATTTAGCAAATAGCCAGCAAATAAGATTGTTGTCATATTTGTTCACGAAATTGTTCTCTTTTGCAACTATCCCGAACTTTTCAGCGCAATTCGCAGTTCCTCAGTTGCAGCTCAGCAAATGACCAGCAAATAAGATCATGCCTAGTACGGAACATATCTCGACACTCATAATGCAAGCGAGGAGATCGCTCGTTCGAATAATGGACAGCCCATATTCAACATGAAATGAGCTGTCCAGCAACTACTACTTATGGTTATTTGCCTTTATTCATCAGATTTATTATCTCCAAGTTCAAGAAGAGTTGTTGCTAATTTTTTCGCAACTTCGCTTGACATCACTATAGAAGTTACTTCTTCGCGAGTAGTACTACAAGATCCGTCCTCTTTAAAAAGTGGGCCATCCAGCGTAAATTGTATTGCCACCTCTTCTTTGCTATCACTAGAAGCACACCTAAATCCGTTTATATACAAATACATAATAACACCTCACATTTCCTTTAATTCTACTAATTCTGCATTACTTGGCTGATGATATGTTGTTTCTTCGGAATGCACTGCGCTCCATCTGTTCGCACCGGGAAAATCAATGATTTTGTCTTTCCCTTCTCTTGCCTTTGGAAGTTCCAAAACAAAAGGCGACTGCATTTCAATGTTAAGGACTTTCGATATTTTTACCAGCGTGGAAAGAGTATAATTATTATCTCCTGCTTCCCATTTTGAAACAAGCCCCTGCGTCACTCCTACTAATTTGGCAAATTCTTTTTGGCTAAGACCTGCTTCGTGACGTTTTATTGTTATTTCCGAAGCAATTAATCCCTGCATGGTAGATAACAGCAGCTCCTCTTCTGAAAAACCGTCTGATAGTAATTCGAGAAACTCTTTTGCAGACTTATTACTCATTTTTGAATCGTTCCTCCTCTTCCTCTAGCCTTCTTTTTGCAGGTTCTATATAGCTAGAATAGTTAGTTCTTCTTTTTCCGGCACGTTCGTAAAACGCAAGCAATAAAACAGGCTCGCTATTTGGCAAAAAACCATATAGAATCCGGATATTGAATAGTTTTGTGGCCAAATGCATACTAAATATTCCTTGACCAATGTTCTCAAACTCTGTAAGCTGCACTGCATCTAATCCTAGCTCAGCTAATAAACGTAGTTTGTTAACCATTAATATGAAAAACCGTTTCTCTCCACCAGTTTTTGAGATTATTTCGGTAAGTTCACTAATGAGTTCTTTATTATAAACAAATCCATTTATGAATTTGACAAGAAGCTGCAATACATTTTCTTTGTTCATATTATGCCCTCTTATCGTAATTATATTACTTAAAAGTAATAGTTTCAATAGTGAATCCCTCAAAAAACAATGAATCATATGTGTATATATTGCACAATGTAAACAAATATTCAAAAAACACTATTTATTTTATTAGAAACTATTACTTCTAATACTTTCAGAACAAGCACTTAAAAGATATAATCAAAATTATCTATATGGCTGCATGGCTGCACCGAGCGGTCTTTCTTTTGCCTGTTTGTATATCTGCTGCAGCTCCGGCACGGGGATATCCACGTTGAAGCGCATTCTTAACTGCCTCCGAGCTACGCCCCAGCCCCACTTATATTCATCGACATAGCGGTGCAAGGCACGGCAAATATCCTCACGGTTATGCATGGACTTCTGAGGCCTCGCGCAACAAGAGAGACTCACGGTACTGCTCGGCAGGGGGTATTTCGACAAATTCGACAGACTTGTCAAAATTATCCCTTACAACTTGTTTGATTTCTTCCAACGAAACGTTAAAAAACTCTCTTCGCTGATTTACAAAGTTTAGTTTTTTGTCCGCAAAGGCATTATGTAGCGCAGCTTCCAGCTTAGGCGCATCATCAGAGAAAATCATTGCGTGAACGTCAAATTTGAATGGGACAGATGCATCACCGAGTTCGTCGATTCTGTCCATCGGGTCAAGCCGCCGCGTCATGCCGATCTTGTAAACATTTTCGCCGAACGCGCCGATGTTTGATATGACATAGACATAGCCGGCACGCTGGTTTGCTTCACGGTACTCAACATCACCAAAGGCAGCGTCGATTTTCTCAAGCTGCTTTTCAATTTGAGCCTTGCGTTCACGAACGGCGTCAGCCTCGTCGTCGCTTGCTGCCGCAAGCTGCTCGTTGATTTTAGAGAGCGCGTTTTCATAGTGGCTTTGCTCTTTCTCGAGTTTTCGCCGCTCGTTTTCAAGCTCTTTGGCCAGCTTTGCCGCCTCACGCATTTCTGCTCGCGCCTCGCGCTGTTCTTCTTTCTCCTGCTGCTTTTTCTGCTGCCATTCAAACGATAGGTGAAGTTCATCAATCTTCATGCGATAATATCCGGCAGTTATTCCTATTCCCATGATCTGGCCGAGCTTAGATATTGCATCGCGCGATGATGTTATTCGTTTCTCGCTTGCTTCAATGTTATTGTATCTTACATGCTCCACAACATCGTCGCACTCTGCATTAAAGGCTCTCAGCAGCAGCTTTTGCATATCGGAAATCATCTTACGCCCTTTTGTCTGGCTGCCGTCGATAGACCATGTAGTGTTGCCCGTGACTGCCATACCATCCTTGACAGCATCTTTTTGCCTCGCACGGATCTCCAAAAGCCGCGCTTTATAATCATCGGCTCGCGCAAATTCAAAGTGCGGTGTGTATAAGCCGAAGCTTTGAAGCAAAGCGGCCTCTTCGGTTTCAATCAGCTCATTCTTTACTTCCTCCAACCGCTTTTCCGTGCTAAGAAGCTCACTCTTTGCCTCTTCATTCTTAGCACGAATTTTAAGTGCTTCGGATTTTGCGTCAACAAGATCGCCCTGATCTGTTGACAATTGAGCTCGCAGCAGAGAATTTTCGTGCCTCAGATACACAACATCGTCATTTCGCGAGTAGTGCTCAACAATAGGTTTCACAGGAGGCTCGGGCTCATAGTAATAGCCTTCGTTTTGAGTTGTTATTTGAGTGGGTTCAACGGTTTCTATTGCAGTGTCGGTTGTATTTGCTGTTGGCATAGATTTAGATTCGTTGCCTGACTGCTTCGCTTTCTTTTCTGCTTTTTCCGACTCGGTCGGCTTAAGTAACAATATAGCGGCGATAATGCACATCACGGCGACAACCACATCAAAAAATCCCACAGGCGAAGAAAACAACGCACTCAAAGCAATGCACGCCAGCACTATTCCCAAAAAGTTTTTAAATCCTCTCGACATTATGTCTATCCTCCCTACAAATTTTAACTTACCACATCATTTTATCACCCTGCAATTCCCAACGCAATTATGACAATTTATAATAATTCAGGTCAAAAATGCACATAATACACAAAAATTGGTGTGCATGTTCTGATTTCAGAATTTTTTCGCACAAGAATGTGATTGGGTGGTAATATGGGCGACACAGGAAAGTGCAGCGTAAAGCACTACAGGACATACGCAGGAATCTGCCAGCGCGCGTTTGCGCAGATGGCCGGGACATCGGCGAGTACCATATGCGAAATTGAATCGGGTAAACGGCTGCCGAATGTCGCGCTTGCCATCAGAATAAGCCGTGCGCTGGGAAGAACGGTAGAAGAATTATGGGAAGCTGATTAAAAAGGGAGAATGATATGGAAACAAAAGAGGTAATGGAGAAAAAAGTGTTACTTACGGAAATAATCTGCCTGCTCGAAGAAAAGACGGTAAAAGATCTGCGCTTTGTGTATCATCTGCTGCTGCGCATGGCATAGCTGAGCGACGCCTATGGGGTGAGTCCCTCGCCGCTTTTTGCCATATGCGCATAAAATACGCATAAATTTTGCTGAAACCTATTGACAAATACGCATTGAATGCGTATAATAATAACTGTAAGGAGGGCAGCCGATGAAAACAAAAGACCTTATCGAGCTTTTAGAGCGAAACGGCTGGAAGTTCAAACGGCACGGCGCAAACCACGACATATACGTAAAAGACGGACAAAGGGAAAGCGTCGTAAGGCACAGAGAAACCGACGAAGAGTTAGCAAAAGCCATCATCAAGCGGCGTGGGCTGAAATAAGCCCACCGCCCTTGGTGATAATAGAATACATCAGCGCATTTCAAGGAGGTAATCAAAATGAAAAACGCGTATCCTATCTTTATGACGCAAGGAAAAGAGTTCATCGTGGTATTTGTCCCCGATTTCAATATCAATACGCAGGGCAAGGACATTCCGGACGCAATCGAGATGGCGCGCGACGCGATCGGGCTTATGGGAATTGATATGCAGGACGACGGTGAGGTGCTGCCGGAAGCGTCGAGCATCGCAAAAGCACAAGCCGAAGCGCCGGACGGCGCGATCGTTTCGCTGGTTGACGTTGATTTCGCGGAGTATCGCAGGAAGAACGATATGCGAGTTGTGAAGAAGAACTGCACAATTCCGTCGTGGCTTAACTTTGAAGCGGAGCGGGCCGGCGTGAATTTCTCCGCCGTCCTGCAAGCGGCACTCAAAAACGAATTGCACATCACAAGCAGATAACCAGAGAAAGAAAAAGGGCGGCATTTCTGCCGCCCTTTTTCGCTCCCTCTTACGGTAAGGGTTCACCGCTTTTTTCAGTCCTGACTTTCGGCTCAGGTTATCCGCACGACAAACAAAGAGACAGACCAATCAACGGTCTGTCTCTTTGTCCTTTTCATCGGCTTCGGCGGCGACGCTGTTATAGATATTCTCAAGCACCTGCCATTCGCTGCCGTCGGGGTCGAAGCGCAGCAGGGCGGTTATAAGCCTTGAGCGGAAGCTTTCGGGACTGTCCTTCATAAGCGAGCCGAGCAGATCGCCCATTTCCTCCTCGCGCGTCCTGACCTCATACGGCTTGCCGACGCCCGTGCGCAGCCATGTTTCACTGACGCCAAACTCCCGGCAGATGAGCTTGATGATAGGCTCTTTCTGTTCAGGCTTTTTAAGACGATTATACTCAAGGTTACTTACGGCGTCGCGGCTTATCCCGAGCCGTTTGCCGAACTCGGTTTGACTCAGTCCTAAATGTTCGCGGACTTCTTTAATCCTTGTGTGCAAAGGTTTCACCTCCTCGTGAAGATAATACTATTTATTATTGCGTTTGTCAACACAAATTATTTGCGAAAACTGCGTTAAAAAGTGTTGACAAACGCATTTGCTGTGTATATAATGTGTTCGTAAACACTTAGCCAACACAACGAGGCAATGAAAGGAGGTGAGCGGGATGAGCGAGAAGAAATTATGCCGGAGCGTGTTCGCTGTCCGGCGTGAGTGGGACAAGGACGCCACACGAGATGAAACCTTTAAGCACTTCGGCTACGAGAATGTGCATGCGCCAAAACACGGCACAGGCTGTTGGGCGAACGACGGCGAGACTATCCCACGCAATATACAGGAGCTGCCCGAGGCGCTGGAGCTGATCGTTGAGCCAAATGAAAAGGTCCGGCTCATATTCGACTACGACCCGAACTTTCCGAGAGCACTGTTTCAATGCGTGCGCTGGCCGGCGGATGAGAAGCAGATCACAGAATCGGAGTATACGAGCACCCCGGAGGGATGAGCTTGGATAGGGATGGCTCATCATCGGCTTTCAAAAACACGTCCATCGCCTCAAGCCCCGTTGAACCCAAGACCCTATCGGTCATGAACGCAAGGCTGTCAATTTGTTTGTATACAGCTTCTCTCTCGGCAGGCGTAAGACCGCGCAAGTCAACTCTGTATTTTTTCATGCCGTTACCTCCGTTCCGGCTCATCGGAGCGGCCGACGAGGTAATCGAGAGAAACGTCGAAGAAATCGGCCAGGGCGATAAGGACAGTCACAGCAGGGATTACTTTTCCGTATTCGTATGACTGGTATACACGCTCGGCAACCCCGGCAATTTCGGCCGCGCGTTTCTGTGTTACCTTATACTGCTTGCGGAAGCGCTTTAAAGCGTCAGACAGGTTCATGGTAATACCTCCAAAAACATAATGACAAAAAGGTATTGACACGATAAATATAGCGTGATATATTACAAATACACGATAAATATATCGTGAAAATACAGAAAGAGAGGAGAACTTGAATATGGAACTGAGAGCGGCCCGCGAGAAGTCCGGCAAGACACAGGCGCAGGTCGCAAAGGAAGTGGGAATTGCTGAACGGCTTTACCAGTCATACGAATATGACCGGAACGAGCCGGGAGTGCGGACGGCGATCCGCATAGCAAGAGCTGTTGACAGCAGCGTTGAAGAGTTGTTCGGGCGGTAACCCCGGACGGCTCAGGCAAAGAATAACACAAACACCAAACCGACGCAAGAGAAAAGGAGGTGAGCGGGATGAACCGAAAGATTGAATGGATCATCAACCAAAACTGGGACGAGCAGACAGAACCATTGATAAAGCTGAGATACGCCGATGCTGCTCCGGTCAAGCGAACGCCGATGAACCGGCTTGACTTAATAACCTTTCTTGATGAGCTTATCAGGATCGACACCCTGAGACCTAAGGTGCTGCGAGATCTTCTTCTTAAGCGCGTTGCAAAAAATGTTGTTTTCAATCAGCTCGTTTCTGGTGTTGCCGCCATAATCCCTTCAAGCATTTCGATGTTTTCGGCAATGTGGTTATAAACGATGACATACAAGACAATCAATTCATTAACAGTAAAATCTTCCGGCTTCAATGTAATCACCTCCCTTCGGGGAGAGTGTAACACAAAAGCCAAGACATGACAATGAAAGGAGGTGAGCGGGATGAACAATTACCATCTTAGAATAGAAGTTACAGAGGGAAAGATGAAGGAGATATTTAACCGCCTTACTGAAGCTCAGGAGACAATACGAGATTGCCTCTGGGAGCTGGAGAGCCTCGGCGTTTTGAAGATAGAAAAAGAGGCCACCGGCGGCAACCAGTGACCTCTTGCCGGGCTAATCGGTCCGCCGTAAAATTTAAAGTTTTTAACGGACTCACGCAGACGTCCAGTGTCGATATTCAAAAGAGTCCCTCCTTTCCTGTGATTTTTCGGTGGTGGCCGAATAATTCCATCATATCACAGGAAATGAGGGGAGAGAAAGGAGAAAACCAATGAGTGAAAAAGAAAAAAGCATGATAGAGAAAATAGCCAAGCTCCCCCCGGAGCTTCAGGACAAATTTGCAGACAAGCTCGACGGCGCCGCAATGGCGCTGGACGTGCTGGAAAAGAGGACAGCCAATGCCGAAAACAAGGTTTGATAAGATCGCTCGCGATCCGCTGAAGGAGCTTGTGCTCGGACGCAAGGCGGCGGTCAGAATAAGCGAGGTCAATCTCGCGAAGAAGATGGGCATAAGCACCGGGCGGCTGAGAACGATGTTCTCCGGCCCGTCGGATTCATGGAAAATCGGAGAAGTCAAAGCCCTGTCACGGGCGCTTGATATGCCGATAGACGAATTCCGGACTCTGATAGCGAGGTGACGGCATGGGGCGATGGCCGAGGCAGCTTGTGGGCCGGTGGCACGGCACACGATGTGTTATATGCAGGATCGGCATTGAAGGCAATCTTGCCGAGATTGAATACAAGGGAATTACTAAGCTTGTTCCGATGGAGGATATTGAAATTGAGGAGGAAGAGAAATGAACATAGGCATTTTTGTTTGGATATGCGCCGCAATTCTGGCTATAATCTACGGCATTTATCGCGGACTTGAGATATTCGCCGACGCAGCGGAGCGGGAATGCGCGAAAAGGAGACGGCAGTGAGGGACAGATACACGGTGATGATCACGCTGCTGTGCATGACATGCCTTGCGCTGCTGATACTTATAGCCTTTGCACTGAGCAAGCCGGAGGAAGAGCAGCACATTCCTGCGCCGGAGATGAACGCCGAAGGGCTGTGCACGGTTACGGTGAAGCACATGTCGCAGCCGACGGAGGCAGAGATATTGGCTATGGCACAGGCAATGAGCGGCGAATGCTATGAAAATGAATACGGCGATATGCTTAAAGTGGGCATGGCTATATGCAACCGCGTAGATTATTCAGGCGGTATGTACAGCTTTCCGGACACAATACAGGGCGTTTGTGCTCAGCCGGGGCAGATATACGGGTATGATCCGAGCAGACGGCCGAAGGACATATACACGCAGGCCGCGAGAGAGGTTTTATCCAGCTGGTACGGCATCAAAAACGGCGAGGCCAGACCGTGGGAGCCGGGGATCAAGTTCTGGTCCGGCTTCGGCGGAACGAAAAATACATTCAGGGAGGACTACCGATGAAGATAATCATATGCATAGCGGTCGTTGCGATAGCCTTCGCCCTCGGCTGGAACGCCAAGGCGCTGCACACGCTGCACGCCATAGACAGGGTGCTGGACATGCTGGACAAGTCCATAACGGAAAAGGAAGAGCTGAGCGAGACCGAATTTTTCTATGTACACGGCATGCTGCGCACGATAGATCTGCTGCAGGAGAGGAAATGACATGGAAAGAACACTGTATTTATGCTTTGCGTGCGCCGCAGATATGGCCTAGGGCTATGACCTCGAAGAGCTGCCAGGGCAGCTGAAGAACGCAAGGTGCGAAAAATGCGCCCGGAAAGCATGGGGCGCAACATACCGCATAAGGGCAAAAAATAACCGCGGCACCACCGACCAAAGCCGTGCCACGGTTAAATAAACACAATCCATGAGGATCCGTTAACTCAAGAATAACACGGATCCTCCGGAAAAACAATAGGAGGAATTATGAACAAGTACATTCAAGAGGCGCTTTTGGACTATGATAGCGCAAAAAGGGAGCTTGAGAAATTCACGAAGGAGAACACGGACTTCGAGCTTGCCATCGACGACGGCGGTTATCCGCTTACGTTCACCTTCACGCCGAGCGTGGACTCGGCGCAGGCGAGCATGTTCGAGCCGGACGAAAACGGCGCTGTCGGCTCTCTGCGCGTTATCTGCTCCAGCGCCGGAGCGGGCGTTGACCTGGGGCTAAAATGCCACATTCAGGCCGAGGTATTGAAAAAGCTGCTATCGCGCTGTCAGGTCTGCGCCGAGGCGAGCCTGCATGCATTCAAGGCCGGGAGGTGCGCGGACTATGAGTGAATGGACAGCTAAAGCAGCCGCCCGGCTTGAGGACGAATGCAAGAGCGGCAAGTTCGATAAGTACGGCAGCGCCATGAAGCAGGCCGTCAAAACGGCGCTTTTGGATTTCTGCCGGCAGGACGATGAATTTGCACAGGCGGTCGTGCAGGGCGGAAGCTTCACCGACTGCATGACGGCCGTCGGCAAAAAAGTCAAAAACGGCAGCATATCCGATCTCGATGCGTACTCCGCGGCAGTCGGCTTTTACTTTCCCGGAGCAAGGATCAGCTTTGAGATGCGCATTGAGCTGTGCGAGCATGACGGGGATGAGATATCAAGGGACAGTCTGCTGGTAGATCTGTCGGCATTTCTGTGAGGCGCGGCATGAGCGATTATGAAGCTATCCGCACCGAAGCGCCGCCGGCGCTCGAGGACTTCCCGAGTATTGAGGATACCGGCGCGGTTATCCGGCAGGTCAACCGCCTGTTTGATCCCTATGTTTTCTTCGAGCGGCACAAGGACAGCATCGAGCTCTGGTGTTCATGCTGCTTAAGGCACGGAGAGATTGACATACTGCCGCGCATAGTGATGACGGTCGAATATGAGCTTTTATACAACAAGCACAACATGCATGTTACCTGCCCGTACTGCGGGGCAAGGGCAACATACAAGAACGCCAGAAAGCTCGGCAAGAAAACCAGGCTGCCGCAGTACCTGCCTGTGGTCCTGCTGGCAGAGAAGAACGGCGACCTTTACGCGAGAGCATACTGGACGCGCAAAACCTAAGCTTGACGTACTATATAAGCCGAACAGACAGCGCGCAGGCTGAGAATATACAGTCTGCCGTAAACACTGCCATATCGCAGTACACGATGTGGCAGCGCAGCATAGGGCGAGATATAAACCCCTCAAAGCTGACTGCAATGATAATTGCAGCCGGCGCAAAGCGCGTGGTAGTGTCCTCACCGATCTATACCAAGGTCAATGCAACATCTGTTGCAAATCTCTCGGGCGCGGCATCGATCACATACGGGGGTCTTGAAGATGATTGACCTTAAAGACAGCCTCTTCATCGACATACTTCCCGGACACTTGGAGACGGCGGAGGTCAGGGCGTTAGCCTACGCAATAGGCCAACAGGTGAGGCAGATATGCAGCTACGCGGATAAGTCGCGCACCTACGCCGCGCTTGCCTCCACGCCGAGCGCGGTACTGGATGTCCTTGCCGCCGAGCTGCGCACCCCGGCCTATGACGAAACCTTGCCGGTCGAGACAAAGCGTGAGCTTGTTGCCAGCACCCTGACATTCTACACCCACCTCGGCACACCGGCCGCGCTCGAGCAGCTGATAAGCATCCTGTTCGCAAAAGGCCGCGTCGCCGAATGGTACAACTACAACGGCAGCGAATATCACTTCAAGGTTCAGATAGATATTGCCGCCGATGCCGTTGACGATGCAAAGCAGGCGCAGGTACAGGCATGGGTAAACCAGTATAAAAATCAGCGTTCGATACTGGATACCATCGAATACTACGAAACCGGCGCCGAGGCTGTCGCATTCACCGCCGCTGCATTCATCGGCTGTGAGCTGGTCGATAGCTGCACCGCCGAAAACTACAATTAATCCGGAGGTACACACATGGCAAAATGGACAGGTGTTGTCACCAACAAGGGCGCGGAGCTTCTCGCCGCATGGGCGGAGGGTACGACCCTGAATATATACGCTGCGGCCGCCGGCACGGGCACCGTCGCCGAGGCCGCAATGATAGCTCAAACCGCGCTTGCCGGGCAGAAGCAGGCCGCAAGCATCGTAAGCCACAGCAAGGCTGACGGCGCCACCGGCCTTAAAATCCAGCTTCAGATCACCGCACCGTCAACCGGCTACATCCTTAATCAGTTCGGCATATGGGCAAAGGTCGGCAGCGGCGAAGGCAAGCTGCTCGCACTATTTCAGAATTCCGAAGACATCGACGTTCCGTCGGCATCCGATTCACCGGACTTCGTTTATACGTTCTATGGCCTGATCATGATATCCAACACCGGCAGTATCTCGGTCACGGTCGATGCAAGCGCCGTCGTTACCACAGCGACTATGCAGGCCGCTATCGCCGCTGCTATCGCGGACATTCCTCAGCCCATCATCGGCACCACGCCGCCTACTACATCAACCGTCGGCAGCGTCGGTCAGCAGTACATCGACACGGCGGCAAAGCTTGTTTATCACTGCACAGGGGCGGCGGCTACGGGGTATACGTGGATATCGCCGGACAAGGAACTGTCGGATTCGATAGCCGCGAAGCAGAATGCGTCAACTGCCGTAAACACATCCAACATCGGCAGCCAGACGGTCAACAAAGCAAAATACGCGACCGACACCATCGCCGTCGGCACACCTGCGCTGCGCAATCAGTATTTTGTATCTGCCGAAGCCACGCCCACGGTAAACGGTCAAATCGCGTGGGTGTACGGCTAATGGAGGTGCGGTATGGCATTACCAAGCGGATACGGCAAGATTGATTATATCGAAGCGACAGGAACGCAGTATTTTGACACGGGGTTTAAGCCCAATCAAAATACGCGCGTTGTGATGGATATCGAAGTTCTCGCAACGACGCAGTGTGCGCCGTTTGGCGCGCGCGCTTCGCAGAACGGCACTACATATACGCTGTTTCTGTTGACCGCGACTACCGGGCGCACGGATTACGGCACGTCAAAACAGACCATGACGTTCAGCAGCATTCTCGGGCGCTACACGATAGACGCGAACAAAAACGTCGTAACCGTCAACGGCGTTTCGATAACGCACACAGCCACTACATTTTCCGTTGATTATAACATGTTCCTTCTTGCCGTAAACACAGCCGGGGCAGCAAGCAACTACGCTAAGGTAAAGCTGTATTCCTGCAAAATCTACGACAACGGAACGCTTGTCCGCGACTTCGTGCCTTGCAAGAACACAACCGGCGCGCTGGGCTTGTGGGATAACGTCAAAAGCAAGTTTTACGCCAACGCCGGAACAGGCACGCTCTCCACCGGCAGCAAGCACAAGACGCTCATCGACGGCACAGGCTACGAGACAAAAAGTGGTCGTGTGCTAATCGGCGGTACAGGCTACGATATCAAAAAAGGCCGGGCGCTGATTGATGGGACAGGGTATGATATCAAGTTTGCAACACCCATAGGCGAACTTATCGCAGGCACAATTGTTTATATGAACGTCGATGGGGAACGAACGCCATATATAGTCGTGCATCAGGGTAATCCTGATACGACAGTATATGGTGCAAGCTGTAACGGAACATGGGTATTAATGAAGGACATTTACACTCTTACTAAGTGGCAAACAAGGCAAAACACCTACTACTACGATTCCTCGGATTGCTTGGTGCGACAACTTGCTCAATCCTTCCCGTCCAAACTGGACACTGTAATACAGAACAACCTTATGCCGTTAAAGCTGCTTAATATTCAGTACTCGTGGGAAGACATAAGTGGCGATAAGGCTTTTCCTTTGACAAGTAATGACTTGAGTAATATGGACTACTTTAGTGATGGTATGGTTTCAAAACGTATAGCCACATATAATGGCGCGGCAACCGGTTACTGGTTACGAGACCCAGATTCAAATGGTAGCAGGATTAAATACGTAACAGCATCGGGCACGATTTCTACGCGTGATGATAATTCTTACTATGGTGGTTATAAGGGACAGGGATTTCGCCCGGTGTATATTCTAAATACTGCGTCTTTGATGGCAGACAGTGATTTCAACATAATAGAACCATGAAAGGAGACACAATGACCTACATCAAAGTAAACAACACACTATACTCAGCGAAAATTGACGGCAGAATAGGCGACTACGAGTGGGGCAGGCGTGACACGAAGTCCATCACGCTCTCCATGACTTACGCCGGAGTGCTTGCGCTGCTGCCGGATAACACGCCGTGGAGCATCGTGCAGAAAGACACCTTGCCCATTTATGACCCCGATACAGGCGAGCAGACGGGTACAACTGTTGAAGAAAACGAGTTTGACAATAGCGAATACAACATGAGCGGCGTTATCCGCGATAACCGCGACGGCACTGTAACTATCAAAATGGGCAAGCCGACGGAGATAGAGAACATACTTAGTGAGCTTGAAAGCGAGGTAAACTAACATGACAGACGAAGTACGCGCAAGAGTAGATACCCTCAAGGAGGGCATAGCAACGCTTAAAACCGTTTCAGACACAATAGCCGAGGTGGGTATAACCATTGAGGACAAACCGACCGACATGCCGTCGCGCCCCGGCTACAAGTGGGTTCCGCATCAGGCAGTCGCAGGTGGTGCTATCACGTGGATAGAAACAGAGAGCGAGGACAAGACCGGCACGGCGGAGCAGCCCATTACCTTCGTTCCGGGCATGACGGTTTACCCGAACTACTACTACACCGACGGCACAACGCGCTATGTGTGCGTACAGGGCGGAAACCCCGACACCATCGGCGAGGGCGATTATTTCACGGAGCTTTAAGGGGAGGATAAGCTATGAACATTACCCCGAAACAGGTGCTCACGTTAGCCGCAAAGTACATAGGCTATAAGGAAAAGGCGTCGGACAAGGACTTATACAGCTTTGAGGATAATGCCGGACGGGGCAACTTCACGATGTTTCAGGCCGAGCTGGACAAGGCAAAATTCTGGAACACGCCGAAGAACGGCTATGAATGGTGCACAAGCTTTGTAGCGTGGTGCTTCTGGCGCATTGCCGGCAGCGAGGCAAAGGATATTCTGTGCCTTACCGGGTCATACGGCGCAAGCTGCGTGAGCTGGGCGAAGTATTATGCGGCTCAGGCAAGGCTTTTCACCAAGCCGCAGGTAGGCGATCAGTATTTCCAGCGCGACAGCCGCGACGGGCTGCCATGCCATACGGGCATTGTCGAAAGCGTAAACGGCAAGACGTTCGTTACCATAGAGGGCAACTACGGCAACGCCGTGCGGCGCGTTACCCGGTATCTCGGCAGCACGGTCTACGGCTTCGGCAGGCCGAAATATACAGCAGAAAGCGAGGATGAAGAAATGGAAAGATGGAAAACGATAGAGGATGTGCCGGAGGGCTTTTACCGCGACACCGTAAAGCAGCTCATGCAGGACGGCATAATCAAGGGCAAGGGCGGCGGCGTTATCGACCTGACGGAGGATATGCTCAGGGTGACGATCTTCTGTCAGCGCATTATGGAGGGCAAGTAAATGAACGCACCGGATAAAATCACTGAGATCAAGGGCGCCGCGACTGCAATTGCGGCAATCATCACCGGCCTGATAGGCTGGGCAGGCTGGGCGGTAATGCTGTTTCTCGCGCTTATAATCATCGACTGGACAACGGGCTCGTGCGCTGCGAAGAAGGCCGGAGACTGGAACAGCGCAAGATCCCGCGAGGGACGCTGGCACAAGGTCGGCGAGATAGTCGCAGTAGTAGCTGCGTTCATGTGCGATTTAGCATTGAAGATAGGCATGCAGGGGCTCGGCATAACGCTGCCGATTGACTATGAAACGCTGTTCGGGCCCTTAGTCACAATGTGGTACATATTCACGGAAATAGGCTCAATCGCCGAGAATGCACAGGCCCTCGGCGCGCCTGTGCCCGACTGGCTGACGAGCGGCATCAAAAAGCTCAAAGACAAGACCGATGATATTGGGAACAAGTGAATAGAAAAACAGCCCTCGGCAGAACCGCCGAGGGCTGCTCAACACAGAGAATCTCTTATATTTGGTTTAATCATTTAATAGATTTCTAATTATCTCTTTAGATGTTCTTATATGCCGGTATAGCCCG